>MDSW01219455.1_pt1 | contig 14306 bp, 14 predicted proteins | sample 811171 | NCBI WGS metagenome assembly MDSW01 (sample SAMN05326641, study PRJNA326480) | marine metagenome | isolation source: seawater | place: Atlantic Ocean: North West | collected 2012 | reverse complement strand
TCAAAACTAGTTCTTCCTATAGAGCCGTAGTAGACCACTACGTTGATAGGCTGGATGTGGAAGCGCGGTAACGCGTGTAGCTGACCAGTACTAATAGCTTAATTGGCTTGATTTATGCACTGAAAAAATTTTTGGAAAGGATGAGAGAATTATAACTTAAGTTAGTTCTCTCAATCCTTTTTTAGTAAATATATTTTTTATATTTTTTAGATTTTTGTTAAAAGTTCTTAAAATTATCTCTAAGTTAATAAGTTTAAAAATTTCTTTGTAAGTTAAATTTTTTTCTGTTTTAATTTGTTTTAAAATTTCAAAATTTTTGAAATTCCAAAACTCTTTTTTTGAGATAAATTTTGAATAATTTCTCGTTCCCTCTTTTTCTTGATTTATAAATTTACCATAAATTCTTGAGGAAAGTTTTCTAAACAAACTTTTATTTTTAAATTTATCATTTTTATAAATTTTAAACTTAGGAGGTAAATTTATGCAAAATTTAACTAATTCCATATCTAAAAATGGCAACCTAATTTCGATAGATTCAGACATAGAGTATTCATCTGAATGTGGCAACGTACAACCTTGTAAAAAAAACTCTGTATCAAGAATTGAATTTATTATTATTTTTCTTTCTTTTATATTTTTAATAAAATTTACTTTACTCGATATAATTTTTTTTGATTTAATTATTTTTTTAAAAAATTTTTTATAAATATTTTTTTTGATTCCAAATCTTTTATTTAGAGATAAAATAGTGTGGAGATCAAATTTTTCTTTTTTGTTTAAACTTTTATAAAATGTATTGTATCCACAAAAATACTCATCTAAACCTTCACCACCAAGTAAAACTTTAATTTTAATCCTTTTTGCATTCTCGCATAACTCTTTCATGGGCGGACCCCCGCCCCATCTTGCAGGAAATAAACTGGTTTTGGTTAAATATGATAAATTTTTAAAATATTTTTTTTTATTCTGCTTAATATAAATTGACCTATTTTTATTAATTTTATTAATTTGCATTACTTTAGGAACAATTTTTGATAATTTTTCAATTCCAGGTGATACATTGGTAAAAATTGTAAATGACTTATTTATATCATTGGCATATTTTACAATTAATGAAGAGTCGATTCCTCCGCTACAAGTTAACCCAACTCTTGCATCAGATATTAAATGATTTTTGATTGCTTTTTTAATTTTCAGATCTAGCATTTTTATAATCTCATCTTCATTTTTTCTTTTAAACTCTAAGTACTTTTGTTTATCAAAAAGATCTGAAGCTTGAAAATATTTATTAATTTTAAATTTGCCCCCTGTTATAGTTATGTAATTTCCAGCCGGCAGGCTTGCTATTTCCTTAAAAAAAGTCTTTGTTATAGGTATAAGTCCATTTGAACAAAGATAATGTATAACGGAATCAGAATTAAGATTTTTTGGCTCTTTTTTTAAATTCCTTAATATAGGATTTATATTAGTAGAAGCTAAAAATTGATCACTTGATTTATTATAATAGAATGGCTTTTGCCCAAAATGATCTCTTGCACCATAAATAGTTTTTTTCTTCGTATCAAGAAAAATAAAAGAAAACATGCCCTCTATGACCTTTAAAGTTTCCTTTATTCCCCTATGTACAAGAAGTTGAAACAAAACCTCCGTATCTGATTCAGTTTTAAATTTAATCCCTTCAATTTTTAATTTTTTTTTTAATTCAAGAAAATTATAAATTTCACCATTGAAAACCAAATAATATCTTTTATTATTATCTGTAAAAGGCTGATCGGATCTTTGATTTAGATCAATTATTGAAAGTCTTGAAAAAAAAAACGAAAAACTTTCTTTCTGAATAAAGCTAAAATTATCAGGGCCTCGGCTTTTGAGATCTGACTTTATATTAAATATTTCGTATTTACTTTTCTTTTTGATATTATTTGAATAATGAAAAAGAAAACCACACATTAGATGAATATAAATTTTTCAATGAATAAATCTAACATTAAAAAAGATAACTAAATCAAATGCTTTTTACAATATGTTGTATACAGTCTGTGAAAAAACACTAAAGGAGCTTTTTTTCACTTTAACTGTTCAATAAATGAACGTATATTGTTCAAGTATTGAACGTTATGAAGGATAATCAAGACCATTTTGAGGTACTGAGAAAAATCCAAAATAAACCCAACTCAACTCAGAGAGAGTTAGCCGAGGAGTTAGGATTTAGCTTGGGGAAATTAAACTATTGCTTAAAGGCACTTCAAAAAAAGGGCTTGGTAAAAATTGAAAACTTTAAAAAAAACCCCAAAAAATTTAATTATTTTTATGTTCTTACACCTGCTGGAATAGCTCAAAAAACACATTTAACTATAAACTTTATGAAAAGAAAAATGAAAGAGTACGATGAGTTAAAACGAGAATTAGACAAAGGAAAATAATTATGTGGGTTATTTTAAAAATAGATAATAAGAAATTTGGGCTTTTAAAAAATGATTTTCAAAAAAAAACAGGACAGAATTTTATTTTTTATAAGCCCAAGCTTAAAGTTTCAAAATATATAAATAACAAATTAGTAAATAAGAAAATAGATCTCTTAGGCGATTATATTTTTTGTTATAATAAACTATTCTCAGAACAAAAAATTATAAACTTACTGAAATTTTCAGTAGGCTTGAAATATATTTTAAACGGTTTTATTCCTTATCAAAGTGAGATAGAAACATTTATCAAAAAGTGTAAAACAGTTGAAGACAAAGATGGATTTATATCATCAAGCTTATCTACATGCAAAGAAAATGAAAATTATCAGTTTTTATCTGGGCCTTTTGTAAAAAAATTCTTCAAAATTTTAAATTTAAAAGATACAAAAATTAAAATTTTGTTAGGTGGAATTGAAACTTATATAGAAAGAAATAAATATTTGTTTTATCCAGCCTAAAGAAAAATAAAATGATAAAATCTAAATTTGTAAAATATTGTTCTTTTACAAAGTGCGGAGCTATGGTTTTTACCCATGAATAAAAAAATTATATTAATTATTCCTGCAAGAATGGGCTCAGAAAGACTTAAAAATAAAAATATTCTTCCTATAAATGGAATACCCATGGTTGTTTACGCTGCCCGTGAAGCAAAAAAATCTAAATTTAACCCAACTATATTTGTTTCTTCAGAAAGTGAGAAAGTTAAAAAAATATGTTTAAATAATAAATTAAATTTTATTAAAAGACCGAAAAAACTATCAACTAGAACCGCAGAAAAACAAGAGGTTATTGTTCATGGCTCTAGATATATTTCTAAAAAATATAAATTTAAACCAAAAATAGTAGTTTCTCTTCAATGTAACTCTCCTGCGTTTGATCATAAAGATCTTGATAAAGCGATAAAGATTTTTAATAAAAAATTTATAAAAAAAGAAAAAAAAGAACTCATCTCAGTTGGATATGACAATTGTCAAAACGCTGCATTTAGAATTATGACTTATAAAGCAGTCTTTCAAAGATCTTTAAGTACGAATATAATTATTTTCTTTACAAATTATAAAGATATACATACCAAAGAAGAATATATTAAATTTTTAAGAAATCATGGCTAAAATAATTGCAGAACTTTGTCAAAATCACAACGGTGATATTAAAATTTTAGAAGAAATGGTTCATGCCGCGGCTGAATCCGGCGCAGATTATGCAAAAATTCAGTCTATGCATTCTACTGAATTAACTCATAGACCTAGATTTGATGAAGGTTTGATCGAGGGCGGCAAAATTAAAGTAATAAAAAGACCTTTCAAAGCTGAATATGAAAGATTAAGCAAACTCGATCTAGATGAAAAACAACATCAACTTTTTTTGGATTATTGTAAAAAATATAAAATAAAACCTATGACAACAATTTTTTCTTTGTCAAAGATTGATTTGATCGAAAAATTAGGTTTTCAAATTATTAAAATTGCAAGTTTTGATTGTGCTTCACACAGATTAATACAAGAAATCGCTGAGAAAAATTTTCAACATATTGTTGTTTCAACTGGCGCAACATTTAATACAGAAATAAAGAAAACAGCACAAATTTTAAAAAGAGCACATAAAAAACATACTTTATTACACTGTGTATCAATTTACCCAACAGTATTAGAGGATGCGAACCTAGCAAGAATTAACTATTTAAAAAAAATATGCTCAAAAGTGGGCTTAAGTGATCACTCAAATCCTGAAATACATAAAAATTTGATTCCGGCTGTTGGATTGTATGTGGGCGTTGAACTTATTGAAAAACACTTTACAGTTTTAGCTAAGGATAAAACAAAAGACGGACCAGTTTCCGCAAACCCAAATCAACTTAAAGAACTTGTAAAATTGGCTAAGTCTGAAAAAAAACAGCTTAAAGATTACATTGATGAAAATACCGATGATTATAAAATTCTATTGGGTCAAGAAAATCGAGACATGACAATTACCGAATTATTAAATAGAGATTATTATCAAGGTAGATTTGCTAGCAAAAATAGCAAAGGCGATTATGTATTTAACTGGTCCGAAGACAGTTTATAGAATTTGACGAAGTGAAATTTTTGAAATTTAATAGATGTCCAGTTTGTAATTCATCTAGTTACTCACTAAGTGAACAAGGTTATCTTAATTTATATTCAGAACAAGTTTCTTTAAGTTTAAAGATTAATGAGAAAAAATTAAATGAAACTTTACAGAACCTTCGATGTAATAAATGTAATCTTATTTATAAAAAGGTTTGGTTTGATAAAAAAGTGCTTAAAAATATTTTCAACAAAATAGTTTCAACTCATCCAAAAGGGTGGGATACGAAAAGTAAAAAATTTTCTAAAAAGTATTTTGTAAATAATATTAAAAACCTAAAAAAAAACATCGGGAATAATAAAGAAAATTTAAAAGAAAATAGAATTATAAGAGAATTAGTATCGATAGTTGATTCAATCTCAATTTCAAAAAAAAATTTAAAGGGAATTAAAAAAAGGTTAATTGAAGCGATTCAAAATAAAAATATGAAATCAATTAATCATAATTTTTCAAAATTGAAAAACGAATTCAAATCCCCAGAGGAATTTAAAAGATTTAAAGGTTTTGACTCTACTAAGCTTACTTCCTATGTGAAATCAAAAATTGGAAGAATTGATGAGTACAGTGAGCTTGGTTGTCCTCTTTGGGGAAGTATCAGCAGCATGAATAGAGACAATGTAAAATGTAGTTTCATTAAGGGTCAGCCATACCAATTTTGGGGTTTAAACTGTAAAAAAAATAAAATTTTGTGTCACAAAAAATTAGAAAGCAACGTAAAAAAATTTAATAATATTCCGTCCAAAGTAAAAAAAATCGATTACTTAGCTGTTTATTTATTTTTAGATCACGTAATTAACCCTATAAATTTTATGAGGAAAATTTTCAGATACTCAAATTCTGTTGGAATAATTGTTGAAAGATCAAATAAGGGTGTACCCATTCAACATTTTACAGGTTGGGACAAAAATTCAATGAAATTTTTGGCAAAAAAATTGAATAAAAAAATTGATTATAGTTTCAAACCTATAAAAAAAACTGGCAAAGACTTTTATTTAATATATTAATTTAATCTTCCACTATAAAAATATAATGATCAAAGAAAAAAAAATTAAGGGCTGTTACAACTGTTTTTCTAAATTATTGCCTCTTAAAAAAGATAAGAAATATCCAGTAATCTGTTCAAAATGTAAAACTGTAAACAGAAAAATAATAAGGGATTGTCTATACTGCGGGTCTAAAAATTCTGAGCCTTGGGGCAAGCCTGTAAGAAACTTTTATTCAGTTAAGTGTAAAAATTGTAATATAGTCTACATTAAAAATCCTCTTTCAGAAAAAGTTCAAAGTTTATTTTATAAAAATTATCTTAAAAATGTACATCAAAAAAAACAAATTAAAAAAAAGCAAAGATCTATAATGTACAAAATTGAATTAGATTATTTAATTTCATGCATCAAAAACTTTCAAAAAATAGAGAAAGTTTTGGATGTTGGTTGTGGAGGTGGATACTTTCTTGATTTATTAAAAAAAAATAAGAAAAAAACTTTTGGAGTTGAGGTAGGAAAAGACTCGTATTTAGAGGCAAAGAAAAAACACAAAATGTTTTATGGTGAATTTAACGAGAAATTAAAAATTAAAACTAAGTTTTATCTTATTGTTATGCGGGGGGTTATAGAACATGTAACTAATCCAAAAAAATATGTTTACTATGGACAAAAATTACTAAAGAAAAACGGATATTTGTTTATCACAGCAACACCTGATTTAGACTCTGTTGCAGCGAGGATATTTAAGGAAAGATGGACTCTTCATAGACCTGAGAGTCATATTTTACATTTGACCGAGGGACATGTCGACAAGCTGTTCCTTCCAAAAAAATTTACCAAAGTTGGTTCTAAATCATTATATTTAGATACTCCTTATGAAAATTTTAATAATGATATTAAAAGGATTTCAAATGAAATTATTAGTCAAAAAAAAGGAAATATTTCAGTAAAAGAAAGCCCACCTTTCTTTGGAAGCATGATGACGGTTGTGTATAAAAAAGATGTCTAAAAATTTATTTAAATTAAACGATGGTTCAATCTTACCTGTAAGTGAGAAGAAATTTTTAATCCCCTTTTTAACAAACACTTCTAGAGGGACGAATTATTTTGATCCACCACCTAAAAAACAGGCATCCAAAATTTATTTTTCATCAAAGGTTTTACAATTTCATCAAATTTTAGATTTATTCAAATCAATAAATGTTGATATGAAAAAAAAATCATTTTTAGATGTAGGAACTGGTAATGGGTTAATTCCCAAAGCATTAATAGCAACAAAATCAGTTAGGTTTGCATATGGTACAGATTTGTATAGTCCATATGAACATGGCTCAGCTAATATTCCTCTTGAAAATGAAAAAAACACAAAAAACTTTTTCAAAATTTTGTCGAAATCAATTCTAAAAAGAAATCTTAAATATGAATCTTACAAAAACAATCTTCGAGAGAGTGCAGAGCGAGAAATATTTCAGCCACAAAAAATATATTTAAAAGAACCAAATTATAAATTATCTCTTAAATATAGATTTAAGAAAATCGGAGCGCACAGTCTTAATTTATTAAAAAAAAAATTTGATATAATATACTGCAAAGGAATAGAACATTTTCCAGATTGGGAAAAGACAATTAAAAATTTTAAATCTGTTTCGAAAAAAAATTCATTTGTTTATATTAGAATTCGACCATTTTACTCTTATTTAGGACCCCATAGATATGCTACAACCGCAATACCCTGGGGTCATGCTTTGATGAACGAAAAAGAATATGAAAGATATGTCAGAAAATTTCACTATACTAGGAAAGATCAAATGCTAAATAGTTATTATAATTCAATTACTTATCCGAGGTACACTATAAATGATTTAATTAAAATTTTTGAAAAAAACGATTTTATTTTACATGGTCAAAAAATAGAAACTCCACCTTATATTTCAAAAATATTTAAATTTAAAAAAGAAATAAAAAATTTTAATAAGCTAATAAGAAAAAAAGTTAAAAATCTAGATAACAATGAGCTCTTTGCTTCAAGTCAACATTTAATTTTTAAGAAAAACTAAGGTCAATAAATTATGCCAAAAAAAAATAAAAAGTTTATTAATAATATAAATTATGACAACGCAAGCTGGAGTTTTGATGGTAAGACAGCCAAAAGTTTTGACAAACACATCTATAACTCAATTCCTTTCTATAAATCGATGCATGATATAGCACTTAAATTCTCTGATTTTTTTCTAAGCGAAAAAAGTTTTATATATGATCTTGGTTGCTCAACAGGAACTTTTGTAAGTAAATTAAATAAAAGACATAATAAAAAAAAACATAAAATCATAGGTATAGACGTTATTAAAAAAATGTGTGATGTAGCCAAAACAAAAAATAAAAATTCAAAAAATGTGAAAATAGTAAATTCTAAAATCGAAAACTTAAAATTTAATAAAAGTGCATTAATAACATCCTTTTTTACAATGCAATTTATCCACCCATCTAGAAGACAAAAAATTTTCAACAAAGTTTTCAAATCTCTTCATTGGGGAGGTTGTTTTATGTTATTTGAAAAAGTTAGATATCCAGATGCCCGTTTTCAAGACATGGTTTCACAAGTTTATTTTGATTACAAGTTAGAGCAAGGTTTTAAATCAGATGCGATTATAAACAAAAGCAGAAGTTTAAAAGGAGTTATGGAACCGTTTAGCACTGCCGGCAATATACAATTATTAAAAAGAGCAGGCTTCAAAGATATTGTTACGATTTTTAAGTTTGCTTGTTTCGAAGGTATTATTGCAATTAAATAAGTTCAATTTAATAAAAAATTTTCAAATACGTGAGTAAATTTTTTGAAATTTTAAAACTTTTAAGAAGATGTAGTTTTACAAACTCAGTCATTAAAAAAGATATAATAATTTATGATTGTGTTAATTCTTTTGAAGTTTCAAAAGCCTTGCCTGATAAAAAATACTTTATTCTCTCATCGCGTAAAGAAAAAATAAAAAAACTTTTTCTTAATAAGAACATTATTTTTTCTATTTTATTTAATTTTTTTGCAAGATCACTTAAATTAAATTATATGATAGGATTAATAAAAGAAATTAATCCTAAAATTGTAATTACAAATATCGATAACTCAGTCGAATTTTCACTATTAGCAAGATATTTTAACAATAAAATAAACTTTATTGCCATCCAGAATGCTAATAGAGGAGATATGTTTGATAACTATAATAATTATAACAAAATGTTTTTCTTCCCTGTTTTGGTATGTCTAAGTGAATTTGATATTGAATTTTTAAAAAAAAAAGACATTTTTGTTAAAAAATTTTTAATAGGTGGATCATTACGTAATTCATACTTTCAAAATTTTTTGACAAATAGGGAAACAAAAAAATCGGGCTCTTATGATATTTGTTTCGTTTGTAAATCAATTAAGGATATTATTTTTAAGGAAGATGTTCTTTCAAAACATGGAATGATAATTACTTTAAAATATTTAGCCAGATATTCAAAAAATACAAATAGAAGTGTCGTATTACAAGCTAAACATGAAAAAAGCAATCGAGAAGAAGAAATTTATAAAAAGATTTTCATGGGATGCAATTTTAAAATTTCGTGGAAAGAAAGTTCAAGATATGCGTCATATAAAAATATTTCGCAAAGTCAAGTAGTTATTGGTTTACCATCAACTCTTTTACGTGAGTCTTATTTTTATAAAACGAAAGTTCTTTGTTGTGAATTCAATGAAGATCAAAAGGGCATTCATCCTTTCGATGGTTTAAATTATTTAGGTAATTTTTCTTTCAAAGAATTTGAGCAAAGATTAAATTATTTATTCGATATGAATTATGAGGAATATTCAAGCAAATTAAAGAAACCACCAAAATTTTACATGAGCGATACAAATACTATTAAATATATTAAAAATCTTGTAAACCATGAATTGGAGGTTAAATAAAAACATGTTTAATAAAAAATCAATATTAATTACAGGTGGCACCGGAAGTTTTGGTAAAGAATGGGTGAGACATATTTTAAAAAAATACAAGTCAATTAGAAGATTGGTTATCTTTAGTCGTGATGAACTTAAACAGTATGAAATGGAAAAAGAATTTAATCTCAAAAAATATCCTTGTATAAGATATTTTATTGGCGATGTAAGAGATAGCGAACGTTTAACGACTGCTTTAAGAGATATAGATTATGTCATTCACGCAGCTGCATTAAAACAAGTTCCAACAGCAGAATACAATCCAATTGAAACCATCAAAACAAATATTATTGGTGCACAAAACTTAATAGAAGCTTCGTTGAAGAATAAAGTAAAAAAAGTAATAGCGTTATCGACTGATAAAGCAAGTTCTCCAATAAATCTATACGGAGCAACAAAACTTTGCTCAGATAAACTATTTATTGCAGCCAATAATATTAAAGGAAAAAAAGATATTGCCTTTTCAATTGTTAGGTATGGCAACGTGATGGGTAGCAGAGGTTCTGTGATACCCAATTTTTTAGAAACCAGACACACAGGTACGCTATCAGTTACAGATAAAAGAATGACAAGATTTAACCTAACCCTACAAGAAAGTATAAAACTAGTAGAATGGTCCTTTAAAAATTCACAAGGAGGTGAAATATTTGTACCTAAAATTCCGAGTTACAAAATTTTAGATTTAGCCAAAGCAATTGGACCAAAATGTAGAATTAAAACCGTAGGTATTAGAGCAGGAGAAAAACTTCATGAAGAGCTAGTGAGTCTTGGAGAAAGCCAAAATACTTTAGAAACAAAAAATTATTATATTATTTTACCGTTCTTAAATAAATTTTACTTAAACTATTTTAAGAAAAAATTTAACGCTAAATCGGTAAATAAAGAATTTGCATATAGAAGTAATTCTAATAAATTTTTAACTATTGCAGAGCTTCGTAATTTGATCAAAAAATATTAAATAAATTAATGTCAGGTAAAGTTTATGTAATCCTGCAAGCAAGGATTGGTTCTAAAAGATTGTACGGTAAATCTGTAATTCCAGTATTAGATGAACCTCTAGTAATATTGTGTAATAAAAGACTTAAAAATTCAAATTTAAACGTCACAACAATAATTCCTGAGGGAAAAGAAGACGATTATTTGGCACATATATTAAAAAAAAACAAATTAAAATTTTTCAGGGGAGATAAGTTTAACGTGTTGAACAGGTTTAAAAAATATACACGAAACCTAAAAAACGATGATGTAATTATTCGTGTAACTGCAGACAATCCTTTAGTAGATGGAATATTTTTAAAGAAACTTATTAAAATTTTCAAAAATAAAAAATTAAATTATTTATCTGCTAGTGACAATATAAAATCGCTTCCATATGGTATCCAGGCAGAAATATTCAAAGTAAAGCATTTAAGAGAAACTGTTTCAAAAAAAAAAACTGTGTTAGAGCATGTAACTCCACATATTAAAAAAAAATATCTAGACAAGAAATTGAAAATTTTTATTAAAGAATATTCAGAAAAATCCAAATCAAGATTAAGTATTGATACTTTTGAAGATTTAGAGAGGGTAAAAAGTATTTTTAACTCTTTTTCTGGTAATCCATATTCAGATTTATCTAAGATTTTAAAAAGTTCAAAATCACAAAAAGAAAAAAAAATAGAAAATGCTTCAAAAATTGTTTTAGGTACTGTACAGATAGGAAAAAAATATTTTACCAATAATATTAAAATATCACAAAACCGAGCAGACAAAATTCTATCTAACGCTTTTAATAAAAAAATAAATTTTTTAGATACCGCTTATGATTACGGTAAATCTGAAGAATATATTGGTAACTTTAAAAAAAAAAGTAAACTTAACCCTCATATCTCTTCAAAGTTAAAAAATTTAAAATTAAAAAAAAACTTAAAAAAAGATGAGATAATTAGTAAATTAAATTTTAGTATTTTTGAAAGCTTAAGAAAATTGAACTCTTCCTATTTTGAGAGTTTTTTAGTTCATAATACACAAGATTTATTTAAATCAAAATTTTTATATACTCATCTTACAAAATTTCTAAACTGTGGAATTTTTAAGAGCTTAGGCGCGTCTATTTACACACCTTATGAGTTTAAAAAAATAAAAAAATATAAAAAAATTACATGTATACAATTACCATTTAATCTTATCGATCACAGATGGGTGAAAATTTTAAACAAAAAAAATAAAAAATTTAAATTTTTTGTAAGAAGTATTTTCTTAAGGGGTAATTTAAAAAATAGAGAGATTTCATTCAATAAAAAAATAAACAATCCTCAAATAATAAATCAACATTTAAGAAAAATTTGCTATGAATTTAAAAAAAATAACTTTTTTGAATTAACTATTGCCTATTTAAAATCTTTTGTTGGAATTAATTACTTTGTAGTCGGGGTTCAAAATTCAAAACATATTCAAAATTTAATAAATTTATTCAAAGTAAAACCACTTAAAAAATCTCAAAAACAAAAATTAATTAGGATAATCCAGTCAAATTTTGATGCAAGACAATCGGATTTAAGAAATTGGAATTAATAATAAATATTGGTAAAATATATTAAAATGAATATTTTAAAAAATCTTTATAATCTCAAAAACAGAACAGCAGTTATAACCGGTGCTAGCGGTCATCTTGCAGAAAAGATATCGCTTATTTTAGCAGACCTTGGTGCAAATTTAATTTTAGTATCTCGTAGTCACAGTTATCAAAATAAATATGATAAGAAATTAGCTTATTTATATCCAAATATTAAAATAAAAAAAATAATATGCGATTTATCTAGTAAAAAAAGTAGAAATTTTTTAATTAAAAAACTTAATAAAGAAAAGATAAGTATTTTAATAAATAATGCGACTTACAAAGAAAATAATTTAGTCGGTTATGCATCTAAATTCAAAAAACAAAACTTAAATAAATGGAAATCTTCCTTAGAAGTAAATCTCATTAGCGTATTTCACCTGTCACAAGGTTTATACAAAAATCTAACTAATTCTGGAAACGCTACAATAATTAATATTTCTTCTATTTATGGCGTTTATAAGCCTGATTGGAAAATTTACAAAGGAACTAACCTTGGTAATTCCTCAGCCTACGCATCTGCTAAGGGAGGGTTAATACAATTAACTAAATGGATGTCCTCAACCTTAGCGCCAAAAGTTAGAGTAAACTGTATTTCTCCAGGCGGAATAATAAGAGGTCAGCCAAAAAAATTTATTAACTCTTATAAAAACAAAACTTTGCTTGGAAGAATGGCAAAAGAGGAAGATTTTATGGGAATTATTGCTTATTTAGCGAGTGATGCATCTTCTTATGTAACAGGACAGAATATTATAATTGATGGTGGGTGGGGAAATTAGGCTCATGGGCTTATCTTTTAAAATCGGCAAAAGTCTAATAGCTAAAAATTCAAAAACTTATTTTATTGCTGACATTGCTGCTAATCATGATGGAAGTTTAAAAAGAGCTTTAAAATTAATAAAGTTAGCTGCTCGTTCAGGCGCTAATGCAGCAAAATTTCAACACTTTAAAGCAGAGACAATTGTAAGTGATTATGGATTTAAAAGTTTGAAAAAAAAGTTATCACATCAATCAAAGTGGAAAAAATCAGTTTTTCAAGTTTATAAAGATGCATCAATAAATTTTGACTGGACAAAAAAATTAAAAAAACAGTGTAAAAAATTTAATATAGATTTTATGACCGCTCCATATGATCTACAGTATGTTGATAAAGTAAATAAATTTATACCAGCCTACAAAATTGGATCAGGAGATATCACTTGGTTAGAAATTATTAAAAAAATTGCAAAGAAAAAAAAACCAGTTGTAATTGCAACAGGCGCATCATCCATCAAAGATGTTATTAGGGCTGTTAATCTAATTCAAAAATTTAACAAAAAAATTGTTCTTATGCAGTGTAATACAAATTATACAGCTCAAGATAAAAATAATTCGTATTTAAATTTAAATGTATTAAATACATACAGAAAAATATTTCGTGAAAAAGTCATTCTAGGTTTAAGTGATCACACATTTGGTCACAACTCTGTTCTTGGTTCAGTTGCTATTGGAGCAAGGGTAATTGAAAAGCATTTTACCGACAATAACAATCGTATTGGACCAGATCACGCATTTTCAATGAACCCAAATACATGGAAAAAAATGGTTAATGAAACTAGACTGTTAGAAAAATCTTTGGGCGATGGAAATAAAATAATTGAAAAAAATGAGTTACATTCTTCAGTAATCCAAAGAAGATCTATAAGGACAAAGCATTATCTCAAAAAAGGTACTATTATAAAAAAGAAACATTTGGTTTATCTTAGACCTTGCCCTAAAAAAGCTTTAAGTCCTTTTGAAGAAAACAAAATTATAGGAAGAAAACTTAAAAAAAACTTATTCAAAGAAGAATTAATAAATTGCAAAAACACGAAATAGTAATTTTAATTCCTTGTTTTAATGAGGAAAAAACAATAATAAAAATTTGTAAAAAAGCAAAAAAATTTGCAAAAATACTTATTATTGATGACAAATCCACAGATAAATCAGCAATCTTACTAAGAAAAGAAAAGATTAATTTTTTATCTAACAAAAAAAACTTGGGTTATGAAAACTCATTGATAAAAGGATTTCGCTATATAATAAAAAAATTTAATAAAACCAGATATATTTTGACTATGGATGCAGATGGAGAATTACCAGTAAAAAATATTCCCAAAATAATCAAAACTGTAAAAAGAAAAAAATGTGATTTA
>MDSW01128452.1_pt1 | contig 14306 bp, 10 predicted proteins | sample 811171 | NCBI WGS metagenome assembly MDSW01 (sample SAMN05326641, study PRJNA326480) | marine metagenome | isolation source: seawater | place: Atlantic Ocean: North West | collected 2012 | reverse complement strand
CCCGCCAATCGATGGCACGGATCGGATCGCCGATTTGGTACTGACGTGATTGGACGTATTCAATCCCGGACCCCAGAAAGGGCGATCGGTCCGTACCGTAGTTGAGACTGTCCGCCAATTTCTTCACCGCCAGATAAAACTGCCGTGAGTCAAGTGTGTCGGCTGTCTCGAGGTAGCCTGTCTGTGACATGACGCGCCGGGTGAAGAAGTGCCTGGGGTAGTCGTTTACGATGAATCGCAATCAGGGTTTAGGTTGCACCGAGGTCGCCGAGCATCTGCTGTAATATTGCTTGGCTGGTATACCCGTCCGCGAGTGCTTCGTAGTTCAGACGGATACGATGTAACACGACGTCTTCGGCCAAAGCGTAGAGGTCTTCGGGGATGACGTAATCACGGCCGTGGATTAAGGCACGCGCCCGAGAAGCTTTGATCAAAGCAATCCCGGCCCGCGGACTACAACCGAGCTCCAAGGCTGGGTGATTGCGAGTGCGATTGACCAGATCGACGACGTGTTCCAGAAAAGTCTCACTTACGTACACGGTTTGCACCGCTTCCATGGCGGCGATTAACGAGTCGCTTGTGCCGACAGGTTCCTTATCCAAAATATCGAACTCGGTGCGTGCCACCGCGCCTTTGTCTTCGCGGCGGATGCCCAACGCCATATTACGTTTGAGTACCTCGCGCTCTTCATCTACCGAGGGGTAGTCGAGTCGGTGCAGCAGCATAAAGCGATCAAGCTGCGCCTCGGGCAGTTCGAAGGTCCCAGCCTGCTCGACAGGGTTTTGCGTGGCAATGACAAGGAAGGGAGCGGGGAGCTGGTAGTTTTCGTTGGCGATGGTCACCTTCCGCTCTTGCATGGCTTCCAAGAGCGCACTTTGTACCTTAGGAGCCGCTCGGTTGATCTCATCCGCCAGCAGCAGGTTGGTGAAGATCGGCCCTTTGTGAGTTCGGAACTGATTGGTTTTTTGATCCAGGATCTCGGACCCGAGAATGTCAGAAGGCAGCAGGTCAATGGTGAACTGGATGCGGGCAAACTCGAGCGCGATGGATTTTGACAGTACGGATACGAGCAGCGTCTTGGCCAAACCTGGGACGCCTTGCAGCAGCAGGTGACCGCCCGTAAACAGCGCAATCAGCAGACGCTCAACGACGATGTCTTGACCTACCACAACGGTGGCCACCCGTTCGCGAATTGCGCGAATGAACTCAATCGTTTGCTGCGTCTCCGCAGGCGTGGAGGTGGATGAGGTTTCCGGAATGGTTGCCATGGAGTGCTGTTTTCCCCGATGATTGACGGTTTGATCTTGCCCAGTGTGCCTAGTTTCGATTGTAACCCCTGGTTTAGCTAGGGATAGTGGAAATCACCGTGTGTCGCCGACACCGAAGTGGTTCAGGAGGTTGCCACCGCGCAACGCACCCACGATGTGACCAGCTCCATGTATCTGGCACGTGGTGTGGGTTGCCGTTGTGAGCAGAGATGCCTGCCGAAACCAGGCGCCTACGGGTTATTTCTTTGTGGGGCGAAATGGCCAGTCAGGCGTGCCGGGAGGATCCGGCATCGTGGGGGATTTCCCAAGCCCGAAGTCCGCCGGCTTGAGATTGTGGTTACTCCAGTAATCTTTGGCGCGGATAAACCCGTAGAAACTTGGGTAAAACGGATCGACGAACGCGACGTCGGCCTTGGAGGGAACTTCCAATCCGGTCAGGAAGTAGCTGCCGTTGACGATCAAGCGCCGCAAATCTTCGCTGACAAAATCGACGGATGCGCCGGCGGTGGTACAGAGTGATTGGCCGGCGGTACCGTTGGGAGCGGTGTAACTATGGAGCCAGACAAACGGCTGCATGGGATCGTTTTTTGGGCCCGCGATCGGTTTGGATTTCGGATCAAGCGTTTCCGTTACGGCGCCACGCATCAAGATGGTGTCTGCGTCGGTGAGATGAATCACACCGTACACATCACTCGGCGCAAAAACATCGCTGACACTTGTGAGCACCGGGTGTTTAGCGTGCTTCTCTTCAATGACACCACGTGCTCCCTGCCGCTTGTGTCCGCCATGATGGCTGACCCATTGCTCGCCAAGGACCTTGCGACCAAATTCACCAAAGCCGATTTTGCCACCGAACTTTCCTCCTCCGTTAAACGCATGGGTTGCCGTGCGGATGCCGATCACTGGTTTTCCGGCGTTGAGGAAATTCGTGACGTATTGTGCTTGGTCTTCACTTGGTCTGCGGAACCGTGTCCCGATGATCATCAGGTCGGCCTTGTCGAGCGCCTCAAGTCCGCGCAGGCCCTGTTGATTGTTGGCGTCGATATAGGACGCTCCGTCGGGGCCAAAGGAGAACACGACGGTGCATTCGAAACCATGTTTTTGACTGAGGATCTTGGCGAGCATGGGCATCGATTCTTCGGATCGATACTCTTCGTCGCCCGAAATAAGGACGATGTGTTTGCCGTTACTCTTCACGGGTTCAAGATGAAGGGTGTCTGCGGCGGTTACAGCAGACACGACCAAGAGGGACGCGGTCAGCGAGAACAATGCGGTGCGAATCATGAGTTTCTTCTGTTGCGGAATGAAAGGTGGCGTACCGTGATACCTTAATCGAACTTGCGTTGGCTTGTGGCGCCTTGCTTGGGAAAATCATCGGGGATTTTCTGGGTGACTTTACCGGTGGCAGCCCATTCGGTACCCCGCTGTAATGTCACGATAAAACCGACACATTCTTGAGAATAATCGGCGTGACCCATGGGTGTATGGAAGACCCGACCTTTACCGTAGTCGATCGTCATCAGCATCGGTTCGTGACGACCTGTTCCACCTTTGGCTTTGTCGGCGTAAGCGGTTGCCAGAATGGTCATGTTTTCAGCCGGTCCACGCAGTTTGTCATAGAGCTCGTCTTTGACGTGCATCCACGCCGTCGGCATGCCCTGGGTGATCGGGTGTGATTCGTCTCGGACGACGATTTGGAAGTCGTGTTGTGGTCCGTGGTGTCCACCACCGCCTTTGCTTTCGTCGCGAATCAACTTGCCATTGTCGTCCAGGTAGACATACGGTCCACTCTTTTCGTTGCGGCCACCCCATCCGCCGAGTCCGATCATGCGATTGTATTCATCCCAATTCCCGAATGAGTTGTCGGCGGCGTGCACGACGACCAATCCGCCGCCGTTCTTGATGTACTCGACGAAAGACGCTTGAGTCGCTTCCGGCCATGGTGCTGCGCCGTGACCAAAATTAGAGATGACGACGTCGTATTTGGAGAACTCTGGCTTGAAGTTCGGGTCGGTCTTGGCTTGGCCCGTGACGTATTTCTTGCCGTCATTCAATGGGTATTGTTTCAGTAAGTTATCGCCGTTTTTGGTGAAGGAGGTCCGCTCGATGTCGACGGAAAAGAGACCGGTTGCTTCCAGATAGCTCTTCATCATCATCGTGGTCTTGGGCCACATACCATGATTGTTCTGACCGTCAATGATCAGGGCTTTCATCTTTTCTGCTTGCGCACTTGCAGTGGTGAGCAGAAGTAAAACGAGTGCCAGGGCGATGCGTCGTGTCATGAGCGATTGACTCCGTGAAGATCGTTGTTTCTGGAGAGTGATGGTCCGGCTTGCGGTGATGATCCACTCGCAACGCCCAGTATTTTTTGCCACAGGCTTGCCGAGGGATTGGTGTTTCCGCAGCATGCTTTGTTGAAACGGTAAGCGGGTTAGGTCGGGTGAGGCGAATCAGCGAGAGGCAACCAAATATCGTCCGCCTGCGTGAGGGGATGGTGGATGTTGCCGTGAGTCGCTGAGACGAATCTTCCGTCGCGTTTGGTGTTCGCTGGGGAACGCTGCTTGAATGCTGTCAGTCTACCAAGGATCGGGGGGGCACAACAATCAGTCCAAGCCGTGCATCTGGGCCTTGTTGTTGTCTATTTCGTCTGATATTCCGCCTGGTGACCATGGGCCGGGATGGCGACGGTGTAGGAGGCACCATCGGGAGCCACCGACAGTTTGATGTAATGGCCTTGGCAGCCTTTGGCATCGGCGAAATTCGCAATAAACTCGTCGGCCACATTGTGGTTCTTGCCATCCGCACGCAAGTTCTTATGTACCTGATAGATGGCTTCGATGGATCGGGTCGCTTTGAGATTCGCAAAGACTTCCGGTGTGCAGCCTTTGCGGTCGCCATTGTTCATGATCGCGACACGAGGTTGCAACGATTGCAACACAATCGGATTGTTACTGCTGTTGAGACCGTGGTGGGTCACCTGGTAGACATCGACTTCGCCCACCAGGTTGTAGGGATGGACAAGTCGCTTTTCTTGATTCCAAGTAAGGTCGCCACCGTCGTAGAACTGGAACGGTCCATACGAGAGCAGCATGACGACACTGTTGGCGTTGTCCGAACCGTCACGATCTTTGGGTTTGTGTAGCGAACCTCGCGCATCATTCTTGGTGGCGGCGACGGCTTGAGGAGAAACAAACTGCTTTCGCGTTCCCAGACAGACCAATTGCGGGTGGACTTTGGAGCCGTCGGCTTTCTTGAGCGACAAACGCGTTCCCGGGTTGATGACGTGGCGTTGGCCCGCTTTTAACTCGAAGTAGGCTTTTCCAGGGTTGTCCGGCATCCCGTCAAACACGCCATTGTCATAAATGTTCTTGATTGGCAACATAGTGGAAAGCTGTTCCGCACCGCCGTAATGGTCACGGTGATAGTGAGTGATGATCAAGTGATCTACGCCCCGCACCCGGGCGACCTCGTTGACGACTTTGGCGATCCGTCCCGGGTCGCGCAGGCCTGGGTTTCCCGTGTCGATCAGAATGGATTCGCCAGCGGGCGTGATCATCAACGTGGCGGCTCCGCCTTCGACGTCAATCCAGTAAACGTCGAGCCGACCGTCTTGCCGACCCGCGGAGAGGTTGGATGACATGACGGCCCAGATGGTCAAGGTACAGACGAGGAACGAAGTTCTTGTCATCAATCAACTCCCAAAGCGTTTTGTTTTATTCGTGGGGAGCCGCCAGTATGATAGAAGCCGAACGCAAGATCAACGAACAAGATAAGGAGTGACCGCATGCGGTTCCTGGGGAGAATGACTCGACGCGACGCCCTCGCTGGCGCCTTGGTAACGGCCGGTTCGACACTTGCCGTAGGACACCCGACGCGGTTGGATGCTGCGCCGGCAGGAAAACGGAAAGTCGCTGCCTTCATCAAGTTCATTCAATCGCTGACCTACGATCAGATGGCGGAGACCATCGCCGAGTTGGGGTTTGATGGAATCGAGGCGACTGTGCGCAAGAACGGGTACATCCAACCGGAACAGGCGGAAGAGGAATTGCCCAAGCTGGTGGAGGCGTTGCGAAAACATCAGCTCGAAATCACCGTGATGGCATCCGACGTGAATCGTGCGGATGATCCAGTGTCGGAGAAAGTGCTACGGACAGCAGCCAAGCTGGGCGTCCAGCGATATCGGATGAAGTACTATCGCTATGACTTGGCTCAACCCATCATGCCGCAGCTGATGGCACTTCAGCCAATGGTGAAGGACTTGGCGGCTTTGAATGCGGAATTGGGTATCACGGGCGTGTACCAGAACCACGCCGGCGCCAAAATGGTCGGTTGTTCGATCTGGGATGTCCATCGCTTATTTGCGCCATACGACCGCGAAGCTTTGGCACTTGCCTTTGATATCCGGCATGCGACGGTTGAAGGGGGAACCGGCTGGCAGCTGGATTTTCAGTTGGTGCAAGACCGTTTGGGGGCAGTCTACGTCAAGGATTTTGTCTGGGAGGGAAGGCAGCCCAAGAATGTTCCGCTCGGCCAAGGTCAGGTCGACCCGAAATTCTTTCAAAGCTTGGCCCGGACAAAAAGTGACATACCAGTTTCACTACATGTCGAATATTTAGGTCAGTCCGGCACAGAGGAGAACGTGTCCGCACTGCGACGCGATCTGAAGACGTTGCAGCAGTGGTTGTAAGTTGGGCGCAGCACGGGCTTGCCCGAGGACGTGCTCGCTGTGCTAAGCGGGTTGCTGCTGCGTCAAACAGTGAATCGCCCCCAGTCCCCAGATCAGATCGAGCGACGGGAACGGAATGACATCGCGGTGGGGGAATAACTGCTGCAGGGTATCCAATGCCAGTTCGTCCGCAGGGTCGTCAAAGGTGGGAACAATCACAGCTTGATTCAAGATGTAGAAATTGCAGTAGCTGGTTGGCAGGCGTTGAGACTGAAAGCATTTTGGGGCGGGCAGATACAGCGGGATCACCTCGAGAGGATCGCCTAGCGCAGTCGTGCTCCTTTGCAGAGAAGTGAACTGCACTTCCAAGGCATCGCCTGCGGAGTCTTGTGGCTCTGACTGCCGAGCGCAAACTACCGTGCGTTGGCTGACGAAGCGTGCGAGTTGGTCAACGTGGCCATCGGTATCGTCCCCAGGGATACCAGCGCCATCCAGCCAAATCACATGTTGGGCTCCCAGGTAATGGGCGAGGTGGCGGACGGCAGATTCAGCGGAGAGGCCAGGATTACGATTTGGATTGAGTAGACAAGAGCGCGTGGTCAGCAACGTGCCTGCTCCGTTGCCGTCGATTGCACCGCCTTCGAGAACAAGCTCGCACGGAAGATGGGGATGTTGATGCATCGCGGCAATCTTTTGCGGCACCGCTTGGTCGCGATCCCACGGTGGGTACTTGCCACCCCAGGCGTTGTATTGCCAATCGACTACGCTGGGCGCTGTTGGTTCAGCGGACTGCACGAAGGTTGGTCCATGGTCGCGGATCCAGGCATCATTCGTGGGTATCTCATGCAGGGTGACTTGCGGTAGATGTCCGACGAGTTGCTGGGCTTGCCGCAATATGTTTGCGCCACCAGCCAGGATGTGCACCGGCTCGTAGCGAGCGATGGTCTCGACTAGCTTGGCATAGATCGGCGGGATGCGGTCGAAGATCCCGGGCCACGTGTCACGATTATGCGGCCAAGCCAACCAGGTCGCCTGATGGGGTTCCCATTCTGCCGGCCAGCGATATTTGGAGGCAGCAGTCGTCTCAGCCATCTCCCAGCCACCGTTGCGTGAGTCCATCGTATGCGTCAATCCTGCGGTCGCGCAGAAAAGGCCAGTGTGTCCGGGCGACGTCAATCAGGTCCAGATCGCAGTCGGCGAACACAATTTCGGCGTCTTGGTCGGACGCGGTGGCGATCACCTCTCCGTACGGATCACTGACAAACGAGGTGCCCCAGAATTCGATCCCACCTTCGCTTCCCACTCGGTTCGGCGCAGCCACGTAAACGCCATTTGCAATGGCGTGGCTCTTGAGCATCGTTTGCCAGGCAGATCGCTGACTGGCACCAAATTGAGCTTTTTCCTCATGGAGCCAGCCGATTGCGGTTGGATAAAAAAGGATTTCTGCACCGCTCAGTGCAGTCAGTCGAGCGGCTTCGGGAAACCATTGGTCCCAACAAATGCAGACGCCAATGCGCGCACAAGAGGTAGTAACGGTGATGAAGCCTTGGTCCCCGGGAGTGAAATAAAACTTCTCGTAGTACTGCGGGTCATCTGGTATATGCATCTTGCGATATTGACCGACTAGCGTACCGTCACGGTCCAAGACAACTGCCGTATTGTGATAAACTCCCGCAGCGCGTCGCTCGAAGATCGATCCGATGACGACCACGTTGTTCTCTCGGGCGGCGGCGGCCAATGCCTCCGTTGTAGGACCCGGTATTGGCTCGGCCTGAGCAAAGCGAGCGTGGTCTTCGGACTGGCAGGGGTAGAGGTTAGCGAACAGTTCCTGCAGGCAAACGATCTGGGCTCCTGCTGAGGCACTGGTTGCAATGGCCTGAACCGCATGAGAGAGGTTTTCAGCAGGATTCTCAGAACACGCCATTTGTACGAGTGCCATGCGGAGGATTCGAGATGTAGCTGGTGACTCACTCATGAACCGGGCTCATGGGGATGGAGACGCGTTGACGTACAGATGCCCGATGGTAGCCTAACTGTTATGGATACAAAAGCGCCTCCGGGCCTCTTCATTACAGGGACCGACACCGAAGTCGGTAAGACCTACGTTACGGCACAGATCGCGCGGGCACTGGTGGCCGCCGGAAAAAAGGTGGGAGTGTATAAGCCGTGCGCTAGTGGCTGTCACCCTCAGCCACAAGAATCGGAGAGCCAGGACGATCCGGAAATACTGTGGCATGCGGCAGGCCAGCCGGGTGAATTGGCTGCAGTCTGTCCGCAACGATTTTCTGCCCCGCTTGCGCCTCACGTTGCAGCCCGTCATGAGGGTGGCATCGTTGACGAAGCCTTACTGCGCAGCGGTATTCGTTACTGGCAAGAACGAAGCGATATCGTGCTGGTAGAGGGAGTTGGCGGGCTGATGTCCCCGATCAGTGACAATGATTATGTTGCCGACCTGGCCAGTGAGTTTGGTTATCCGCTGATCGTGGTGGCCCCGAATGCGCTGGGGGTGATCAATCAGACCCTGCAGACGCTCATTGTGGCCGAGACTTTTTGCGATGGGTTGCCCGTCGCCGGTGTGGTTCTGAATCAAGTGGTTGCAGCCGCAGGGGATCTGAGCGTAGCGTCCAATGTCGACGAGTTGGAGAAACGCTGTATTCCACCGGTACTGGCGTGCACCGGACATGGCGGCGCGTTGGATCGCCAAGTGGATTGGTTCGAGTTGGCAGGTCGGGTGTGTTATGATGAGAGGTAGTCAACGTTGTATGCTGCCTTCCTGAGTCATTGACCTTGCCCAGACTGCCGATTTATGTGTAAGTCTCGCTTTATCCTGCCTCTCCTATGCTTGCTATTGGGTTCCGATCTCCTTTTCGGTGCTGACGTCGATTTTAACCGGGACGTGCGGGAGATCTTATCCAATCACTGTTTTCAATGTCACGGTCCAGATGACAACGCGCGCGAAGCCGAGTTGCGATTGGACACCCGCGCAGGTGCGTTGGCATCCCGGGACGGCCAAGCCGCAATCGTGCCGAAACGACCTGCGGAAAGCGCTTTAGTGGCCCGCATCACATCGACAGATGCTGATCTCCAAATGCCGCCACCAGAAACCGGGAAACCGCTGTCTGCCGAACAGATCGACATCCTGCAACGTTGGGTCAAGCAAGGGGCTACGTATGCGAAGCACTGGTCCTTCGAACCGGTTCAGCGCCCCCAGTTGCCGGAGCATTCAACAAGCGACCAAGCCACGAACGGTGTGGATGGGTTCATTTTCCAAGCGCTGGACGCACGAGGGCTCACGCCATCGGCGGTGGCAGATCGATATACGTTGATCCGCCGAGTTTATCTTGATCTGCTGGGGTTGGCTCCCGAGATTGAGGCCACGGACGCGTTTGTCCACGACACACGCCCCGATGCGTATTCCCGATTATTGGATCGCGTGCTCAGTAGCCCGCATGTTGGTGAACGTTGGGGTCGCCACTGGTTAGATCAAGCCCGGTATGCCGACTCGCATGGCTATACGAACGACAACGAGCGCTCGATGTGGCCGTATCGCGACTGGGTGATCGCCGCCTTCAATCGGGACTTGCCATTCGATCGGTTCACGATCGAGCAATTGGCCGGTGATTTGCTCGATGACCCGACGATGGCTCAGCAGGTGGCGACGGGGTTTCATCGCAACACCCTGATCAACAGTGAAGGGGGAACCAAGGCAGATCAGTTTCGTGATGAGCAAGTCAAGGATCGTGTGGATACGACCGGCACGGTGTGGATGAGTTTATCGGTGGGATGCGCCAAATGTCATACACACAAATTTGATCCGCTGACTCAACACGAATACTACCAGCTTTATGCTTTTTTCAACTCGACGGCCGACACGAACTCGGTGACGCCGATCCTCAAGGTGCCAACGATCGTGCAAACCGAGAGATTGGCGGATTTGACTGACAAGCAACAGGAGTTGCAGGAGCGTTTGGCATCGGATGCAGATCGACCAAGTCGACAACAGGCATGGGAAGCTGCGGTTGTCGCGCGGGCGCAGCAAGCGACTGAAGCCGCGACAAAAGATGATGAAGAATGGACGGTGCTGGAGTTATCCGGCAAGTCGCTTGGAGGCGCCGAGTTGACGTCCCAGCCAGACCAATCCCTGTTGGTCAGTGGCAAATCACCGCGGGATGACGAATATCATGCGACAGCGAACAGTCCACTGACCAAAGTGCGATCGGTTCGTTTGGAAGTATTGACGGACGAAAGCTTGCCGAAAACCGGGCCCGGTCGGGCCAGTAATGGCAACTTTGTTTTGTCTGAGTTTTGGTTTCGGACGGGCGATGGCCGCGAGTTGCGGTTCGCTCGAGCCAGTGCCGAACATTCGCAGCCCCAGTATGAAGTTGCTAAATCGATTGATGGGAAAAGCGATACCGGATGGGCAATCAACAACGCGCCGGAAGGGACTTTGAACCGTAATCGAACTGCCTGGTTCGTCCTGCCAGAGCCTTTGGAAGTGGAATTAAATCACGCGTTGACTTTCAAGATGCAGTTCGACCACCCGCAGGCAGTTTACAGTTTGGGGCGGTTTCGGATCAGCATCTCGTCCGACGAATGGATCGACAATCCGGATGATGCGACCCTGGCAAAACTGATTGCGATACCAGAAGCAAAACGTAGCGGTAGTCAGCGTCAAAAACTCACAGAAGCATTCCTGAAGCAAGACGAGAAGCTTGCGCCTGTGAAGCGTGCTTTGGATACCACCACCAAAGACATCGACGCAGTGCGGCGCTCGATTGCTTCGACCATGGTGTTGCAGGAGTTGGAACAACCGCGGCAGACCCATCTGCAGATCAGGGGTGACTTTTTGCGAACGAGTGACGTGGTCGTCGCCAGCGTTCCTGAGGTGCTACCACAGATCGGCGGCAGTCAAGGAAGATTGACGCGTTTGGATCTGGCCCACTGGTTGATGCAAAGTGACCATCCGCTGACAGCACGTGTGCGCGTGAATCGCATCTGGATGCGTTTGTTTGGTCGCGGGCTGGTGGAAACCGAAAACGATTTTGGCATTCAAGGTACATTGCCCACCCACCCGGCGCTGCTCGATTGGGTCGCGGATGAATTCCAGCAGCAGCAATGGTCCACCAAGCGATTACTACGGGTATTGATGAGCTCGTCAACCTATCGCCAGAGTTCGCATAGCAGGTCGGAGTTGGAGGCGGTCGACGCCAGGAATTTGTACCTCGGTCGCCAATCGCGGTTGCGGGTCGAGGCTGAGATTGTGCGCGATCTGGCACTGGCAGCGAGTGGTTATGCGGCGGCACGCATTGGGGGCCCCAGTGTGTATCCACCCCAGCCGCAAGGCGTGTATGCCTTTACGCAACGCAAGAAGAATTGGCGAACGAGTGACGGGGCCGATCGGTATCGACGTGGGATGTATACCTATTTCTATCGCAGCGCTCCGTATCCGATGTTGGCGACATTTGACGTGCCTAAATTCAACACGACATGCACGCGACGGGATCGATCCAACACGCCTCTGCAGTCACTGACGATTGCGAATTCGGAGGCGATGTTTGAGCTGGCGGGGTATTTGGCCGAGCGAATACGCCAATTCACAGCAGACGGTGACCAGGTGAATCAGGATCGACAACGGATCGACTTCGGTTTTCGCTTGTGTATGGTGCGTCCCCCGTCCGCCAAAGAACAACAGTTGCTGACGCATTATTTGCAGCATGCTCGCCAGCAGTTCGACACCGAAGCAGGTGCTTGGACCGCCGTAGCCCGTGTGCTGATTAACTTGGATGAGTTCATCACGCGTGAATGAGCGGCCCTGGGATTGTTAAAGACACTGGTGACCTGACAGAAAATGACCATGGATATGCAGAGCAATCGTCGAGGATTTTTCCAGCAAGCGGGGTTGAACCTGGGCGCCGTCGGACTGTCCTCACTGCTGGCTGGCGACTTGACCGCACAAACCCCCGACCGTCAGCGGACGCCGCATTTTGCTCCGCGAGCCAAGGCGGTCATTTTCATGTTCATGGCAGGCGGCCCAAGTCAGTTAGAGCTGTTTGACTACAAGCCGAAACTGGCCGAGTTATCAGGTCAGACGCCGCCAGAGAGCTTCATGAAAGATCGTCGGTTCGCGTTTCTCAAAGGTACGGAAAAACTGCTCGGACCGCGGCGGAAGTTTGAACGTCATGGAGAGAGTGATGTCACGTTGAGTGACTTGCTGCCTCACCATCGGGAAATCGCAGATGAAGTGTGTTGGCTGCAGGGCATGACGACCGATGTGTTCAACCATGGACCGGCCAAAGTGTTCATGCAAAGTGGATCTCCACAGCCCGGCCGGCCATCCATGGGGTCTTGGGTGACCTACGGTATCGGGAGCGAAGCGGAAAATCTGCCAGGATTTGTCGTCCTGCAGTCTGGTCCTCGCGGCCCCCGCGGTGGCTCGGCACTTTGGTCAAGTGGCTTTCTGCCGACCACACATCAGGGTGTCCCGTTTCGTGGTCAAGGTGATCCGATCCTCAACCTGCGCAGCCCAGCCGGTTTTGATTCGGCAGCACAGCGGCAGTTCACCGACGCCGTCAGTGCCCTGAATCAGGCCCGCTTTGATGCGGTCGGTGACCCGGAAATTCAAACGCGCATTGCCGCTTACGAAATGGCTTATCGTATGCAGACCAGCGCACCGGAATTGATGGACATCAGCCGCGAACCAGCCCACATATTAAAGCAATACGGTGCGGAGCCAGGAAAAGCTTCTTTTGCCAACAATGCCCTGCTGGCTCGGCGTCTTGTCGAGCGAGGAGTGCGGTTTGTGCAGCTCTATCACACGAATTGGGATCGACACGGAGGCGCCGAGTCGCTCGATGGCGAACTCCCAATCCGCTGCAAAGAGGTGGACCAGGCATCGGCAGCTCTGGTGAAGGATCTGAAGCAACAAGGATTGCTTGATGATGTGTTGGTCATCTGGGGAGGCGAGTTTGGTCGAACGCCGATGGGCGAGCAAAGGACGCCGACCGGACGCGATCATCACATTGATGCGTTTACGATGTGGCTGGCCGGGGGTGGCGTCAAAGCGGGGTTCCGTCATGGCAAAACGGACGAACTTGGCTTCGGGGTCACTGAAGGAAAGGTTCACGTTCACGACCTGCAGGCAACCATGCTGCATTTGCTGGGGTTGGACCACACACAGTTGACGTTTCGCTTTCAGGGTCGCGATTTTCGCTTGACCGATGTCCACGGCGATGTGGTGCACGAAATTATCGCCTGAGCCGGATCTGTCCGGCGCCGCCGAACGGGGTGCAGACCGCAACATGGCATGAGACCACCCGTGCGACTAGAAAGCCATGGCAGCTTTACCAGCGGCGGTTAGCTGTTGGTCGGTCAAACGCGAGCGCATCCACCTATGGCAGGTAATCGACATCGGCATCAGGTCGGATGGTGGTGTACCAGTTCTTCCAGTCTGAGATGCCTTTGTTGACCTGCACGGGAGTTGGTTCATCCGGAATGCGGAATCCGCGGAACTTCCGGCTAATGAATCGCAACCCATCCCGGGCTTCGCGAACAATCCGCTGGTCGGGGTCGGTGAGTGCGTAGATCAGTGGCGGAATGTTGTCCAAGTTGCGGGCACGTCCCAAGGCTCGGACAGCGAATCTGCGGGCTTCGAAATTCTCGCCCGAGATCATTTTCTTCAACTGAGCGATCTGCTGTTCTCGTTCACCGCCTTTATCGCTCAGCTTGGGAACTTTGGGCAGATTGTCGAAACTCGCAGAGCTTTCCAGGCCTTTCAAGACTTCGTCTAAATCGGCTTCCATTTGCGGCTTTTTAATCGTCCCATCTGCATCTTGCGTCAAGCTGGTCAGGTCGTCTGGTAGACCGTGTCCGCCCTTCAATAAACCTTCTCCCAGCGCCTCTTGGATTCGCTCGCCAGAAGCCCGCAGCAGGAACAGCAGCGCAAAGGCGGTGTCGACCGGTTCTGTTTCAGCACGAATGCTGTCTTGGGCGCCCCAAGACCAGTATCCGCCACCCTTTTCGGCACGTTTCATCGTCTTGCGGAGATAATCCACACCTTGGTTGTACCAACCAGGATTCTCTTGCTTGTTGTGTTCCGCTTGTTCGCGGAAGCTGAAGTAACGTTCCATGGAGTACAGGTAGTAGTTGTTATGGTTGGGCGTGGTGATGGCCCAGTTGTTTTGCATCCAGGAATTGCCTCGCCCGATGCTGGTGCGGAGGGCGTTGATATCGACCGACGAGAGGGTTGCGGCGCGGGCCTGTGGAGCGTCGGGTTTCTTCTTCTTTTTGACGATACCCGGTGTGTCGTCTTTTCCCTTACGTTCTTTTTTCTCGTAGAGTTGGATCTTGCCGATGTCCGCGCCCATCAGGAGGCT
>MDSW01162754.1_pt1 | contig 14308 bp, 10 predicted proteins | sample 811171 | NCBI WGS metagenome assembly MDSW01 (sample SAMN05326641, study PRJNA326480) | marine metagenome | isolation source: seawater | place: Atlantic Ocean: North West | collected 2012 | reverse complement strand
GTTAGAAGTCGGTCATATGCATTGCCCTCTAAGCATAACCTTTGATGACCGTATTCCGCTGTCTTGATGAGTAATGAATTATCCCCTCTGTATGATGATAATCAGTCGGACACCTGTTCGAGTCTCATTTTGCGGAGGTGGAACCGACGCGGATTGGTTCTCCCTTTCCTCCGAAAAAGGTGGAATGGTAACGTCTCTAGCTATTGATAGATACATTCACGTAACAGTGAATAGGCGTTTCGATGAAAGGATAAGATTATCTTACTCAAAGTTAGAAATTGTAGATGATTTCGAAGATCTTGAACATGAACTAGTACGAGAATCTATGAGGATGACCGGTGTTACATCAGGTGTAGAAATCACCACAATAGCAGACATTCCGTCTAGAGGGACCGGTTTAGGTTCTTCATCAGCAGTTACAGTAGGTCTACTAAATGCATTACATTGCTTCGCTGGTAGGGATGTTTCCGCATCTCAATTAGCATCCGAAGCATGTGAAATTGAGATTAAAATACTTGGCCAACCTATAGGCAGACAGGATCAATATGCCGCATCATTTGGTGGAATTAATTCAATTAGATTCTGTTCTGATGGTAATGTCATTGTAGATCCAATTAATGTTTCCAGTCAATTAAAATCAAGACTATCTGAAGAGTTCACCCTTATATTTACAGGACAGAACCGCTCTGCATCTGTTATTTTATCAAATTCTGAAAAAGATGGCAAATCAGCTATCGAAAATCTTATTCGAATTAGAGAACAAGCAGAGGAAGCGAGAGAATATATTTCATCTGGCGACTTTTCAAGTCTCGGGCATCTTCTTAATGAAGCGTGGTTTATGAAAAAAGGTATCTCTTCAAATGTTAGCAACCTTTTTCTTGATGAAATGTATAGTCGTATCATGTCTAATGGTGCTAATGGAGCAAAATTATTAGGTGCTGGAGGAGGGGGTTTTTTCCTTGTACATGGTGATTCTAAAATTCGTGAGAAATTAAAGTCAGAGTTTTCTTCTGAACATAGAATTTTACCTTTGAATATTGATTTTAGTGGTTCATCAATTATTTTTAATGATTCAAGAGTGTGAAAAAATGAAAAAAAATGTACTGACGCTTACACTATTTTTTCTAATTATTTTTAGTTTGGGTAATATTTCTGTTAGTGCAACAGATCATCGAGATATTGATGATGAATTTTTCCACAATTCAATTACAGGGTATTCTAAGTTGATAATAGAAGATGATATTAAGCTTAATTCACAATTTAATGCATCTTGGGAGTTATCAATAAATCTCTCTGATCAGATTGGATCAGATCTTCTTCAGAATTCAGAATTAGGTTTAAGAGCTCAAATTGATATTCATTTAGGAAATTCAGATGGTTTTGTCGATGCTAATGAATCAGAGTTGTTTGATCAATTATTCCGTGTAGAAAGGAACTGGACTAATTCTGAAAGTGGCGGCTGCTGTATTTTCGATTATAACCCTCTATATTCTAATCAAGGTATTAATTTGTTCACATCTAAAGTGGCAGTCGGCTCGATAGATTTAGAAAATATGTCTTGGGGTTGGGATGAATCAACCGATTTGGTAGGTCAAACAGATAATCGAATTACCAGAATTATTGACTTTCCAAGAGTAGGGGCATTTGTTGAAGAAGTTCCTTTAATGGTTTATCTACCAAATGATTGGGAATACAAGTATAGCGCTATGGGGGAAATATTTTCCGGAGAACCCGGCGAGTTTATCGTGAACCGTTCCGCAGCAAATGTGGCTAGTAATATCCGAGTAACAATTTCAAATAATCAGATGCCCAATGCTTTGGGTTATAGGACTTCAACTGGTGCTATGATAACTCTGAATTCTGATACTATATATCGTGGTGATTGTGAAGATAGCAGTCTAGATAATAATCAACAATGGTGGACATTATCCAACAATGAAACTGTTGTTTTGACAAATTTTGGCGATAATATAAGTTTTATATCACAGGACTATGGTTTTGAAGAAGGAGATGTTGCCAGTATAGTAATGTATTGTAAAGATTGGTTTAATGTTACAAGTACGTGGTATGAGAATATAGTAATCGACTCAATCTTTCCAGTTTGGGAATCTGTAATTTCTTATATTAACGAAGAAAATCAAAGGATAATTTTAGATGATAATCAATCAATTATCGTGAAATCTGATACAAGTATTTCATTTAATATTTCAGCAAATGACCCTAATTCTGAATTACCTGTGAACATTAAAATCATCTCAAATAAGACTCCTAATTATATGCATAGAGACGATGATAACCTTTTTTTCTCCGATGTATTTTATCAGAATAGTGACTCTAATGGACTTCATCTCAATCTCTCTGAACGTCATAAAGCTAAATCACCTACATCATGGTCAGTTAACTTAACAGTTTCTGATGACGCAGGAAATACTGTTTTTAGAGAGTGGAATGTAATAGTATTGGATGGTACGGGGCCGACAATAATCCCTGATCTAATAATTAATAATCTATCTATTTCATCTAGTAATCTCGCTAGAGAAGGTGATTTAATTACAATTTCTTTACAACAATCTTTTGATGACTTAGATTCGATAAATCAAACTTTTTGGTCCTTATCCATTGATGACGAGGAGATTGTTAATAATGTCAGTATTTATCAGATAGATAAAATGATTCTTGGCCCGTTTATTTCGGGGACCCATGTTTTTAGTATTGATGCATATGATTCTTCCATGAATCATCAAAATCTTGCTTTCGGTTTAGCAATTTCACCAAATTTTGGCATAGATATAGAATTAATTTCTACTGAAATTGAGGGTAAATTAGTTGAAGGAAATACAGTATTATTTTCCGTATCTATGCAAAACAATAGAGCCTCATCAGGATCAGGACAGTTTTGTGCGAATAGTCAATGCGGACCATTTGTTACAGTCCCTGCCGCAAGTTCAAATGTACCTGGATACTTTGACGCGGAATTGATTTTTGAGTTAACAAGTTCAGCTCCTATCAATACATATTTCAAGTGGCAAATTGAAGATACAGAAGAAGGTGGTCAGATAATAATTGATTCAGAAGTTTCAATTGAACCATACTGGCAGAAGCCGCTACAAACAGTTATACTTGTTTTCGCATTTTTATCATTATTTGTTTTTACTGTGAATCGCCTCTGGGGGATAGATTCTCAAAGGCCATAATCTGAGGCAAATATCCGCAGAACTCATGAGTAATACCATATGGTGAAATACTGTGATTCTACTACCCGACTACCCTGATCGCGTAATCCGTGAGCATCGAGTACGAGTTGAAAGAATAGCATTATCGGTAACCTTTTTACTAATATTTTCTGCATCATGGTGGTTATTTTCAGGTTTATTTGGTTCTCCTGAACTTTTAACTCGATTAGGTCCAATATCATTAATATTTATTTCATCATTAGTCATAATTGACTTGATTGACTATGGACTAATTCAGAAATCTAGAATAGGCGTTATTGCAAATATTTCTTACCCTAGCTTGTTGGCGTTATCTCTATCTAATCCCAGATTCAATGATGCCTTAATTTCTGGTTCCTTATATTTCTTGTTAGCCGCCTTCCTTTTCCTTATTGCCAAGAGAAACCTCTCAATCAATCATTCATCTAGAAGATGGAGAGGGTTAACGAGTATTTTCGGTCTTGCTTTTTCAGCATCAGTTATGTATTCTATATCATCTGAAATACAAATTTATGTGGTTGTTTTCATGTGTATTCTAACTACTATGATACCCGATTTGATATCTAAGGATGAAAATCATAAATCTAGAAAAAATTTTATGAAGAAACTCGATTTAGTTGAGGAACAGGTCTTATTATTACGGAGCCAAGGCATTTCACTTGAGCAAGCTTCATCGATATTGAAGAAAGCAAGAGAAGAATGTTGGAATGTGCCCGAGAAGGGCATTGCAGCAATTTTACTTGCGGAAGAAGAAATTGAAAGAGTCAAAGCTTTAGCTAGTGATTTAGATGATATTAAACAAGAAACAAATCTTTTCATGAAGAAAGCTGAATCAATTGCTCCTGGAATTCATGGGCCAAGGAAAGCATTTGAATCCGGACAAAAAGAATCAGATTTCGGCTCTCTGAGAGAAGCAGAAATACTTTTTAGACTTTCAAAAAAGAGATCAGAGATTATAATTCAACATTGGCAAAATGCGAGTGTCGAAATAGCAAAGGCTGAAGAACTAATTTCTAATGTCAAAGGTGTTATATTAGACTCAATAAATAGTATAATTGATTCTGCAAAGGAAGCACTCAAATCAGAAAATCCGCTAGAAGCAATAAAAATAGCATCCTCAGTCCCCGGTCATCTTAATAGTTTAGAATCTACTACAATAGAAGCTAAAGAAGCAATTATTGAAGCCGAAAAATCGATTCAAGCGGTTGGTGGCAGTTTCTCAGTAAGAACCAAAGAAAGATTATTAGAGTCGAAGATTGCATTAGAATCAGGTAATTCATCTCTTGCTAAAGGATTAGCAACAAGTATTCTCCGAGATATTAATAAGATGTCAGAATCAATGCAGAATGTACAACGAGGACTTAGACAGAGGAAAAAACTAGTTGCAAGTTTTCCCTCTGGTCAATCTGGTGAAGAGTTGAGAAATCAATTGACAGCTATAGAAGTTAAAGTGAGCTCAGAACAATGGGTTGAAGCATCCAATCTTCTAGAACTACTTACAAAAAATCTTCAAGATTTTGAAAAATCAAAGTCAGAAGCTCTAGAATTATTTTTATTTGTAGAAAGTGAGTGGATTGATTTAAGGAAAAAACTGGATTCTTCCGGTATCAAGGCTAATGATCCCATGCGTATTAATGCGGAGAGTAAACTTTCTGAATCTAAAAACTTCTTAGATGAAGGGAGTATAGATTATACACTTTCTTCGTTGGGAAAAACTGATGAAATTATAGAAAATCTTAGAAGAAGAATCTAAGATTTATTTTTCTCCACACAATACGGGCAATAAGAATCTAATTTATAATTTTTAGATGTTCTCTCTTGTTTTGTAAGTGGTTCTCTACAAGCAAAGCACATTGAATATTCGGTTTCATTTAATTCTATATCGACTGCTACTCTTTGATCAAAAACGAAGCAATCTCCTTTCCAATGAGAACCATCTGTTTGTTCAAAGTATCCTAAAATCCCTCCTTCTAGTTGTTTTACATTCTCAAAACCAGCATTCATCATCACTACTGATGCCTTCTCACATCTAATTCCTCCCGTACAATACATCACTATTTGTTTTGTTTTATATTCTTCGGGTAGGTCTGAAATAGCATTTGGAAAATCTCTAAATGAGGATAAATTTAAATCTATTGCATTTTCAAATATTCCCACCCTGGTCTCATAATCATTTCTTGTGTCTAAAATAATCAAATCTTCATTCTTATCCAGTTTACTCTTGAATTCTTTAGGGTTCATATTAGGAGCGGTGAATTCAGATGGCCTGACTTCATCTAATCCTAATGCAATAATTTCTTTCTTAAGCCTTACAAGCATTCTACGAAATGGTTGGTAATCAGTATAACTAATCTTTAAGGGAATATCTGCAAATCTTTTGTCAGATTCGAGAAATTCAATATAGGAATTGATGGCATCTTTCTCCCCAGCAAGAAAGAAATTTATGCCATTATTACTTAGTAAAATAGTTCCCTTAAGGTTGAGCTTTTCACAAATAAATCGGAATGGCTGTCTTAATTTATCTCTATCATCTAAATCTACAAACCGATACCCTGCAATATTCACGATTCCTCCGTTTCCCATTGCAACCCCTCAGAATCATTTTACCAATGATAAATCTTTACTTTTCGAAGAAATCTCTTCAGATAAATTTTCTAAAAATTCATTTAGAGGTACACCATTGCATTGTTCACCACTTCTGGGTTCTCCTTTACGATCTATTCTAATTGAAACCGTTCCCTGTTTTTGCTCATCTTCTCCAAGAATTAACATATATGCAGGCCGCATTTTTCTATGCATACGGATTTTTTTTCCTATAGTTGCATCAGAATCATCTACAGATACTCGTACTCCAATAGCTGCTAACGATTTCTCAACTTCTTTAGCGTATTGTTTTTGTTTTTCTGAAATTGTAATTATCTGAACTTGCTTTGGAGACAGCCAAGTTGGAAAGTTCCCTGCCCAATGCTCTGTTAAGAATGCAACAAATCTTTCATGAGTAGATAGTGGCGCCCTATGAATAACAAATACTTCTCCATTTTCCTCTCCCTTTTCATCTTTATACGTTAATTGAAAACGCTCCTTGGCTGCAAAATCAAGTTGTATTGTTGACATTGATTCTTCCCTTCCTAATGCAGTTGTAAACTGAATATCGATTTTAGGGCCATAAAATGCGGCTTCACCTATAGCTTCAACATAGGGTACTTCCATCTCATCTAAAATTTTCCTTAGATGGTTTTGTGTTGAATTCCAGTTTTCAGGTTGCTCTATATATTTGTCAGTATTCTCAGGATCCCAAAGAGATAATCTGAAGTGATAATTCTCGAATCCAAATGAAGAATAGTAGTCTTGAACCATTTTAATATTACTTGCAACTTCTTGTCCAACCTGTTCAAGAGTACAGTAGATATGTGCATCATTCATCGACAGCATCCTAACTCTCAATAATCCCGCTAAAGTTCCAGACATTTCATTTCTATAAACTGTCCCATATTCAGCAATTCTTAATGGAAGTTCTCTATATGATCTCTTCTTATTACTAAACACTAAATGATGCATTGGGCAGTTCATAGCTTTCAGGTAATATGTGCCATCGTCCATTTCCATTGGCGGATACATTCCTTCTGCATAATGCGGTAGATGACCACTGCACTCGAACAACTCCTTTTTCGCTAGAACTGGAGTTGTGACTCTATCGTACCCATATCTATCCTCTGTCTCTAATGCATATTTTTCTATTTGTGATTTTAGAATTTCACCGTTTGGTAGCCAAACAGGTAATCCTTTACCAATCATTTCATCTATCATATAAAGTTCCATTTCTTTTCCAATCTTTTTATGATCTCTCTTACCGGCTTCTTCAATTTGTCTTTGCCTCTCTTTCAACCCTTCTTTACTAGCATAACACATACCATAAATGCGAGTCAGAGGTTCTCTGTTCCTGTCCGCACGCCAATATGCTTGACTTGTACTTGTTAATCTGAACCATCTAAGATGAGATGTAGACGGTACATGCGGTCCTCTGCAAAGATCTACAAAATCACCCTGCCTGTAAGCGGTCGAACCAACTTCATTTCCAACTCTTTCATCCATAATTTCTATCTTAAATTTATTTTCTTTGAATATTTCTCTCAGTTCGTTATTCTCATATTCCTCTCTCTGAATGGTGATATTTTCTCTTACAAGCTGATTCATTCTTTTCTCTATTTTCTTTAGATCATTATCTCCTATTGGATCCATATGAAAGTCATAATAGAATCCATGCTCAATTGGCGGTCCTATCGTAGGTTTAGCTTCAGGAAAAATTTCAACAACAGCCTGTGCAAGCAAATGTGCACAAGAATGCCTGAGGATGTACAATCCTTCTTCTGAATGGCCCAAAATAGGCTCAATTTTACAATTTTCATTGACGATAAATGACATATCTCGTTCTATACCATCAATATTTGCAGCCACAGCTCCGCTTCTTTTCCCATAGACATTAAGCAAGATTTCTCCGGCAGTAATTCCACAAGTATATTCGTGAGTTTCTTTACCATTGATTTCCACACTAATCATTGACATCCACTGTGTCTCCTTAATCTGCCCGGTACATCAATGATATGAATACCTTACTTATCAATCTACAGATATAATATTATTCCAGTGTAAATTGTGTTCCCGCCAGACTATTCACCATTTTCTTTATATCGCCGAGAGAACCAATTACCGCCCTCTGCCCTGATCGTTCGACGAAGCTACAAGCAGCCTCAACCTTTGGCCCCATTGATCCTTTATCAAATGTATATTGACCAATTTCTTCAGGTGTTGTTCTTGAAATAATTTCTTGTGAATCACTGCCCCAATCAACGTATACTCCGTCTGTATCTGTTGCCATAATTAGTAAATCAGCATCCAATTCAAAAGCTAGTAAAGAACTAGCTTTATCTTTATCAATTACAACCTCAACACCTTCTAATTTACCTTTGTTAACATAAGATGTAGGAATTCCTCCTCCACCAGCACATATTACTACAGTTCCCTTTTCTAATAACCAGTGTATGGGTCTCAATTCAAAGATACGATGAGGTTCAGGAGAAGGAACTACTCTTCTCCAATATTCACCATCTCGTCTTATATCCCATCCTTTATTTTCTGCTAATTGTTTAGCTTCTTTCTCAGAATAAACAGGTCCAATAGGTTTTGTCGGATTTGAAAAGGCTGGGTCTTCCGGATCTATTTCTACCATTGTTAGAATGGAGGCTATAGGTTTTTCAATTGGTAGTAAATTACCCAATTCTTGTTCAATCATATAGCCAATCATACCTTGAGTCTGTGCACCTAAAATATCAAGAGGGTACTCTTCTACTTCCTTGTAAGCGGCAGACTGTAGAGAAAGTAGACCTACCTGAGGGCCATTTCCATGGCTAATTACTACTTCATGTTCCTCAATAATTGGTGCTAAAGATCTTGCTGCAATTCTGATATTTTCTCTTTGATTATCTGCAGTCATTTCTTCTCCTCTACGAAGAAGAGCATTCCCACCGAGTGCAATTACGATGCGCATTACAGTGAACCCATAGGCTGTATTGATATTAACACACGCCCTTTGCGAGTGTTATGGTGCGTATCGGCTTACTTGTTAATCCTGATGCAGGTTTAGGTGGTAGATTAGGGCTCAAAGGCTCCGATGGTCAAGCAAAATATGCACGTTCAATGGGTGCAAAAGATAGGGCTGGTCCAAGAGTAAGAGATGCATTAAATTATTTTAGTAAGATATATGATAATAAACAAGAAATTCAATGGTTTACAAGTAAAGGTAGAATGGGTAGTGAGTGGATACCTGATAAAGTATCAATTGGTAATTTTAATTTTATTCATGAATCTTCAGGGATTACAAATCCATCTGATACATTCGAGTTGGTATCTCTCTTAATCGCTTATGATGTAGATTTGGTACTTTATGCAGGCGGTGATGGAACTACGAGAGATATAGTATCTGCATTAGATTCTCAGAATAAATCGATTACACCGGTTATCGGTATTCCATGTGGCGTAAAGATGCATTCTGGATGTTTTGCTTCATCTCCTAAAGCAGGCGCTGAAGTACTTTCATCATGGATGAATGGAGAATTATTACTATCTAGCACAGAAGTTCTCGATCTAGATGAAGATAGGTATCGTAACGGCGAATGGGTAGTTAGATTGTATGCTGAAGCAAAAACTCCAGCTTCTCCAAGGTGGATGCAAGGTGCCAAAATGCGAGTGGAGGCCACTGGTGAGGAAGAGATCATAGAAGGACTTGCTGACCATATTCGAGAGTTACTAATAGACGACCAGAGACTTATTATTTGGGGTTCTGGAGGTACATTAAGAACAATCTCAAATATGATAGGATTTGAAGGCACGGTGCTAGGAATAGATGCTACATTAGGGAACAAGCAAATAGGAACCGATCTTAACGAAGAGCAGTTGATTGAAATTCTTTCTTCACACAAAGGTCAAGTGACTCTACTTCTATCTCCTATGGGAGGTCAAGGTTTCCTTATTGGAAGAGGTAATCTGCAACTATCGCCAAGTGTTCTAAGGAAAATACCGATTGATGAAATATTAGGTGTAGTTACCCCCGCCAAATTAATTTCCGTCCGTCGTTTACGAATAGAAACGGGAGATAAAAAGTTAGATGGGAAATTTTCCGAGAAGAAATATATGAAAGTATTGCAAGGTTACAGAACTACTAGAGTTTTACCAATAATAGTCGATTGATTCAAATTCTTTCACCTATTGAGGCTTTCAATAATCCTAAGAAAGGAGGACTAGGCCTCCCTGGTCTCGATTTAAATTCTGGATGATATTGTGTCCCTACATAATATGGATGATTTTCTAACTCCATAATTTCGCATCTCTGGCCAGTTTCATCTTTACCTACGTAGATTAATCCTGCATTTTCAATTTTTGAGATTAATTCTGGATTCACTTCGTATCTATGCCTATGCCTTTCGTCAACATATGATTGATTCCCATAGAGTCTTTTTATTTTACAGTCCTCTACTAAGAATGGAGTTGGTTTTGTACCTAATCTCATCGTACCACCCATATGAGTCTTTGATATCTCTGGCATGAATAATACTGCTGGTTGAGGTGTATTTTCATCAAATTCTGTAGAGTTTGCATTTTCCATACCTAATACATTTCTACAGAACTCAATTGTAGCTATCTGTAATCCTAAACATACTCCTAGATAGGGTATTTCATTCACTCTAGCATATTCTGCAGCCTTTATTTTCCCTTCAATCCCTCTAATTCCAAAACCTCCGGGAACAATTATTCCATCAGAATTCTTTAGATTATTCCATGCTTCAGTATACTTTTCTAAACTCTCTTGCTTTACTTTTTCATCTAAATTTTCTGCCTCAATCCAATTAATTTGAAGTTTACGGTTTACTTCAAATGATGAATGTTGTAGTGCTTTGATAACACTAAGGTACGAATCAGAAAGTCCCGTATATTTCCCCACCATTGCGATTTCCACAACTTCATCTAAATTATCTACCGTTTCAGCCATTTTTATCCAATCATCTAGTAGAGGCCTTGACTCAGGTAAATCAAAACTTATTTCCTTTGAAAGTACATTACTAACTCCTTGCTCATCTAATAGAATTGGGATTCGATATATGTTTGATACATCATGAGCCGAAACAACTGCCTTTGGAGAAACATGGCAAAATGCTGCTAACTTTTCTCTTGTTTCATCATCTAATGGATTTTCAGATCTACAAACAAGAATATCAGGAATAATCCCAAGACCTCTTAACTCCTTCACAGTATGTTGTGTAGGCTTAGTTTTCTGTTCACCAACTGGACCCATTACAGGAACCAAACTTACATGTACAAAACAAATATTCTCTTCCCCAACTCTAAATTGAAATTGTCTTAAAGCCTCAATGAATGGTGCACTTTCAATATCCCCTACAGTTCCTCCCAATTCAATTACACAAGCATCGGGAGTATTATTTGTTCCATCACTTGGTATGATTGCGACTCTTTCTATCCATTCTTGAATTTCATTTGTTATATGTGGAATTACTTGTACTGTTTTTCCTAAATAATCTCCTTTCCTCTCTCTCTCAATCACAGATTTGTAGACTTTTCCAGTAGTAATATTATGATCTTTGGTGAGAGAGATATCTAGAAATCTCTCATAGTTTCCTAAATCTAAGTCAACTTCCCCGCCATCGTCCAAAACATAAACTTCACCATGTTCGAATGGGGACATAGTCCCTGCATCGCAATTGAGGTACGGATCAATCTTAACAGAAGTGACGCTCAGTCCTGCGGATTTTAGCAATACTCCGATGCTACTAGCAGTTATCCCTTTTCCAAGTCCTGATAGGACGCCACCCGTGACAACAACATACTTCATTCAATCAACGGGGTTTGAAGCCAACATACCTTACATATCAACATTCCTTAGACTTAGTCCAAAAAACTCTCTTTGCTAAGTCTAAGTATCTCTATCTCTCCGGCTATCTATGGTTGGACACGAGGGTGGCCGAATATTAGTCACAGGTGCTCTCGGCCAGATTGGTACTGACTTAGTACAATCATTAAGATATATTTATGGCTCTGACAATGTTATCGCCAGCGATATTAGAGAAAAAAAAGATCATCCATGCATTCAAAACGGCCCATATATCAATCTAGATGTTTTAGATAAAGATAGAATTTTCAAAATAGTAGTCGAAAAGAAAGTTAAAATCATCTATCATTTGGCTGCAATACTTTCTGCTAAAGGGGAAGAAAATCCAGATTTATGCGAATTAATTAATGTAGAAGGAACGAGAAATATTTTCGAGGCTGCTAGAGAATTCAATTTACGTGTTTTTGCTCCATCTTCTATTGCTGTATTCGGTCCCGATACACCCAAAAATGCACCCCAAATTACTCCACTAAATCCCACAACTAAATATGGAATGACTAAAGTTGATTGTGAAATTTTAGGAATGGTATATCATGAGAAATATGGGGTAGATATTAGAGGAATCAGATATCCTGGACTGATTTCTTGGAAGTCACCTGTTAGTGGCGGAACTACCGATTATGCGGTTGACATTTTTCATGCGGCACTTTCGGAAGAATCAACATATGACTGTTTCCTCAGCGCTCAAACACGTCTTCCTATGATGTATATGGATGATGCAATTAGGGCTACAATATCATTGATGGATGAACCAATTGATTCTCTCAGTTCGGCACGTTGTGGATATAATATATCTGGAGTTTCCTTCACTCCTGAAGAATTAGTGTCTGAAATAAATAAAAAATTACCAAATTTTGTTTGTGAATATAAACCAGACATACGTCAAAATTATGCTGATTCATGGCCTGATTCTATAGATGATCGGGTTTCAAGAAATGATTGGAACTGGCAATCAAGATTTGACTTAGAGTCTATAGTTAATGATATGCTTAGAAACTTAAAATAATATTAATTATCTTCAATTTGGTTGCTCCAATCTGGTGTTTCAGGACCTTTCTTTGCCCACAGTACATCGTCAATCCTTAAGATGCTAATTGCGGCTTCTGTAGCTCCTGAAATTGCATGCTCTGCAACAAATATTGGATCAAAAATTTCTTCTTCAAACATATCCATAATTTTACCAGAGTTTCCATTGAGACCAATCCAAGGTCCTCGAGTTTCCTCTTTTGCTTGGGTAGCAGAGAGAGACAGAACAATATCTATTGGGTCATAGCCTGCATTTTCAGCTAAAGTACGAGGAACGATCTCAAGAGCAGCTGCATATCCTTCAATGGCCATCTGCTCTCGACCTGATTGTGTTGTAGCGTATTCTCTAAGTTTTCTAGCCAAATGGATCTGTGTTGCTCCCCCTCCAGGTAGAATTTTTCCTTCTTTGGTTAATCTATGGCTTACTCCCAAAGCATCGTCAAATGACCTACTGACCTCATCTCTGATTTCGGGAGTAGAACCTCTAATGATAGCAGTCATCGCACCACCATATTCTCCCTCAATCTTTGTGTAATTTATGCCACCAATATTTTCTTCCGAACGTGACGAGTATTCCCCAATATCATCTTTAGTAATTTTTCTAACTTCTCTGATAATATTTGTTTTTGTTAATCTTGATAATCTTTCTAGATCGTCCCTTTCGAATCTTCTGTATGCTGTAATCCCTGCCTCTGAGAGCATTGTAATAGCTTCATCCGCTATCCCCTCTCTAACTATTAGTAGATCTACACTTAATTTTTTTAGGTGATTTACTATTTTTTTAAGATATTTCTCATTGCGAGTCTGAAAATCCTTCAGAGCGCCTAATTCATTAATTTCAATTTGGGCATCCAAACTTAATTTCCTTTCTTCAATAGCTCCATCAATTATTGCAATTCTGCCTCCATGGGAAAAAGTTGGAGTGTTTCCAATAAGTTTCGTTTTCGCTAGAACCAATGCAGGTAATAATTCACTATCTAATGCCCTACCTCCTGAAATTTGTATTCTTTTTATTCGCAACCTTTCTAAGTCTTGACCTCCATCTTCATCAACTAGCGCTTCCGCTGCAATTAAGGCAAATTCAGTTAGGTGTTCTGCTAAAAAAGAGTCTATTTTCCCTTGTAACGAGGTTTTAATTACAGATGCTTTTAAATTCCTATTGTCAGCCTCAACTGAAATTCTCTTGATTTCCTCTAATGCTTTTTTATTAGCAATCCTATACCCATTAATTATTATCGAAGGATGAATACCGGACCTAACTAATTCCAAGGCATTCTGCAGCATTTCAGCCATCAAAATCACTGTCGTAGTAGTGCCGTCTCTAGCTGAACGATCTTGTGAACTCGAAGATGCAATTAGTAAATTTGCAGTAGGGTGTTCGACTCTAGCAGTTTCTAAAACTGTAACGCCATCATTGGTGACGCTTGCATTTCCTTCTTCATCAACAAGCATTTTATCCAACCCTCTAGGTCCCAATGTTGACCTAACGGCATTTGACAAGGAAACAGCAGCAGCGACATTACGAACTAAAGCGGTCCTACCATGGATACGGTCAGTATCCTCCAAGGCAACTTCATGTTCAGCATCTGACATATACCCTCGCGACAGACTT
>MDSW01176302.1_pt1 | contig 14309 bp, 13 predicted proteins | sample 811171 | NCBI WGS metagenome assembly MDSW01 (sample SAMN05326641, study PRJNA326480) | marine metagenome | isolation source: seawater | place: Atlantic Ocean: North West | collected 2012 | reverse complement strand
CTTCAGCAATGTAGTACATTTTCTCTCCAGTCTTTAACGTTAAGCGGTGGCTTTAGCAGGTTTTTCAACTTCAGACCAGCCTTGATCAATAGCATATTGTATTGAAGCATCTAGAACCTTTTGATTTGCTTCCAATAACTTTTGTTTCTTGGCAAACTTCTTTTCAATAGCACTGTCTAAAGCTGCTGTACCTCCGGATGTGACAATACCTTTTCCAATGAACCGATCTTTTACTGACGCGGCTAATGATTCGGCATCGGGAAGACCAAAGATACCAGAAATAGCACCACACATTCCCATATTGGTAGCCAGGTCCGTCTTAGCTAAATCATTCGCCATTTCGGTGGCAGGAAGATAGTAAATACGTGCTTCTTTTTCATCCAATTCTCTTTGTTCATCTCTGGTGAATGGGATCGGTTTCTTGCTATTAATAAGGATAATTCCTTTTTGCTTCAAGCCTGTATAAAAAGGCATGGTGTAGGATTTGCCAAGAGTAATTACTGAAGGATGAAAAATCATAAGAACGTTAGGGAAAATGATCTCACCAATCTCATAAATCGTTGCATTCGAAATGCGAACATAACTCTCCACGGGAGCATTACGTTTTTCAGATCCGAAAAAAGGAACTAGGGAACTAAAACCACCGGAAATGACGACTCCGTTGCTAACAATGTGAGATGCTGTGACAACGCCCTGACCACCAATACCAGCCATACGAATGTTATAACGCTTAACTTCTTCTGACATTTTTTATTTTCTCCTAACTTTATCAGTCTGATTTTTTCTTTTTTGGTTTTTTCTCTACTTCATCCAGATATGCTTTTGCTGCCGGTGAAATAATCTCTTCAAAACCATAACGTTCTTTCTCAATTTCGAAGGCGTCTTTCATAACATCTGGTGTAGGAATAGAATACTCAATATTACAAGAGGTGTAAGCCTGAATATAACTATGACCAACTTCTCGTGCAACCATGATGGCGCGGCGAACAGTTCTAGCTACCCGAGCTGGGTTCGTTGGAGCTAGGCGAGCAATATAATCTACGCCTGCTACCTTAGCGAGACCCAAAGCGTCGACTTTATCACCAAATTTTCCACGCGGTGCCATCTTAAGAACTTTACCATGATTGGTCATACCGCTTTCCTGGCCACCCGTATTTCCATAAACTTCATTATCGAGCATGATGGTTGTGAATTTTTCTTTACGGAACCAGCTGTGCATCAATCCTTGAAAGCCGATATCGATCAACCCACCATCACCTGCCATGACAACAACGTCTTTTTTCTGATTTGGGTAACGTACTTCTAGGCCGCGTTTTAGACCTGAGGCCACAGCGTTCGTATCGCCATAGTTGCCATAAATAAAAGGAACGGAAGCTTGGGAAATAGCCAAGCGGCCACAGCCAGCAGTACCAACTACAATAGTGTGCTCTGGATTAGGCATTCCAATATATGTGAGGCGAATGAATAAGGTCATTGCACAACCTGCGCACATGGGATGCTCTTCAATTACTTCTTTAAACTTCCCCATGTCTGTTACTTTTACAGTTTGTTTACTTCCATCACCACCGCGGTTGTTATAAGGGCCATGTTCTACCAGATCACTATATTCTATGGGCAAAACGTCTTTAAATGCCGGGGTGGGCCTTAATGTTTCAAGAGACATAGGATTTTATCCTTATAAAGTAGTTGTTTAAATTTAATTTAAAAAGCTAGTAAATCTAGCGCCTTACCAAATTATACCTGTATTTAAAAGGCTTTACAATAAAACCTATAAAAAAAATTACTTAACTTCTTTGCGAAATTCTTCCAGCCATTCCAGAATCATTTCAGTTGGCATTGTCATACCGCCAAATACTCGAGGTCCGTCTTTAATTACTGCATTACAACGACCATATAGTACCGAGCATACTTCTTTGTGCAACCATCCAGCCTGATTGAACTCTGGAATTAGGATACGTTTTGCACCTTTAACAGCATCAAGAATTTCTTCTGTTGGGAAAGGACGAATAGTTTTTACTTTAACTAACCCAACTTTTCGGCCATTCTCACCTTCCTGCCGAATGGCTTCGCGGGCTTGGGAAACAGCGCAACCAGAAGCGATAATAAAATCTTCAGCACCAGGGTTAACAACTTCAACTAATCCACCCAAATAATCACGAAAATATTTAGCAGACCGTTCTACAGCCGCAAAAACTTCTTGTTGCCAGCTGGAGTGCATGTGGTAGCTGATAAAATTACTTTTTTGAATTGGGGCATCCCGGGAAATTCGTGCGGGCGGATTTTCGTTATCCATAGCAGGTACTGCAGAACGCCAGCCGTCTCGAGGTGGTAATTTATACTCCTCAGGTGTTATTTCTACGGGTCCGCGTGCATGTGTGCAGAAAAACCCATCAACAGAAACGACTGCAGGTAATGTGACGTCAACCTGTTCAGAGGCACAGATTGCTGCTAGCGGGTAATCATAAAAATCCTGCTGATTTTCCGCATGTAGGAGAAGTATGCCGGTATTCAGCATGAAAGACATTTCGATGTTATCAGGCTGGATTGCCAAAGGAGTATTGATGACTCTACACATGTTCAGCATAATGATCGGGGTTCTTGCTCCTGGCCAAGAACTGATTGCTTCCATTCCTCTCATAAGGCCAGGTCCTGAAGTAGCTGTCAGAGAACGCACCCCCGCACGTGAAGCGCCGGAAATCGCAGAAAAGGTTCCTATCTCTTCTTCTGCACGATAATATTCTTTGATATAGCCTTCATCATAAAGATACCCTGCTTGTTGCATAGACTCGCTTTGTGGAGTAATTGGATAGGCAATTGCAATATCAATGTTTGCACGCCTCATTGATTCCCTGGCCGCTTCACTTCCTGTAATGAATAGTTTTTCACGAGGAAGTTCGTGAAACATTTTCATAGGGTCAACTACTGTTTGCTTTTCACCACCAGGTATCCAATCAGCTGGTTTTCCTTCATCTACAGCGGTTCTGCAGACTGAACTACCCTTTACATTTGCCATGATCTTACTCCTTTTATTTCAAAATATCAGTGCTCAGAATTTTTGAAAAACTCTGGTAAAAATTATAAAAAGTATAAATTAATCAGGTGTGTTTTGCTCAGGTTGTATTTCCAGCAAAAAATCCGACTAGACTCTTAATAAAAAAGAATCATATATTAAGAATAAACTGCTCTCCTGTCAAGGCTTAAGCCTCTTATTTAGGCGCTTTTTCTGGTTTTTAGAACCTATACTTTTTTAGGTTTCATCCGGCAACATCTTTTCTAAGGAATTTAGTTCTTCAAAGTACTGAAATGCTTTTTGTATAAACTCATTTAAGGATTTATCTGTGTAGAACTTGAGGGTTTTATTTGCCAGCTCCGTAGTATGGCAAGTTTCAAAACCTGCAGTTTTTGAGTCTGTAAACTTGATGATTTCTACTTCCCAGTGAATCATGGAAATTTCTTCTTGAGGACCTGATAAAGCAGAGAGTCCATAGTCATTTACTCTATATAAAAACTGGAACCCACCTTGGCCGCTGGGATTAGCACGAGTTAAAAATAAATTATCTTGAATAATCATGTTATATCTCTTATGTACAATTTTTTATATAAACGAGTTGGTTCAATGCTCTTATTTGGTTAATATACCTTAATTACCTGAGTGTCTCAAAGTACTTAGGTTGTTTTATTCATTTTTTTAAACCATTTTATAAACTTTTTATTAACGGATTTCTAGTTAGACTATGCAACCTATTGAATTAAATGATCCTTCAGAGATAGAGACCTTTTTAAGCAAAATAGAACTAACGGGAAAAGGTTTCAATACTGAGTGCCTCCTGTTGGAGGTTTTTGATGCAGGTCTGGATTACCCAGATTACTTAAAGGCCGAGGGAGAGGATGAAAACGCTAGCTATGAGGGCAAGTCACCTGCTTGGGCCAAATATCATATGCGTCAAGGAAAAAGAGTTTTTATGGTTTATGGAGAACCGGGAAAAGAGCGACGCACTCATTTTTCTGAAACGCCTTGATCTTTCTGCTTTTGCTGAATCTATTTGGAAACTTTCTCATCTGACTCAGTAATCCTGGAAATTTCTTAGGATACATTTGACCAATCATCATTAGCCTATTTATGATTAAACTATGAACTTTGATAAAGAAACACAAGTCCGCATATTAAGAGTTGCTTCCGACCGACAACAAGGACGGGATCTAGAGGAACTTGATAGCAGAATATCACATGTGATGGATTTGCATCCTGAGTTTGAAGAAATTTGGTCTATGGGTGAGATGGCAGCCTATCCTCAGGAAATCAATGGCCAGGTTGTCAGTCCGTTTGTTCACACTGTCTTGCATACCATTGTTGACAGTCAGATTAGAACCGAGCAACCGGAGTTTGTAGTTGAGACATTTAATAAGCTAAAAGGTCAGGGTATGGAAGAGCATGAGGCTCTTCACGCTATCATAACCGCTTACGCAGATTTACATTTTTCAAGCTTTCGCCAAGGTAAACCTTTTGATCAGTTGGATTATCAAAGTAGGTTGGGTTACATGTCTTATGAAGATTCAGAAGAGGAGGGGGAGCAAATCTCGTAACTTCTAAGTAGGAACTTTAAAGAGCTTTTTTCAAAGTTTTACCCAAGTCAGCCGGGCTCTTCACTACTTTGATCCCGCAACGTTTCATTACCTTCATTTTTTCTGCAGCAGTTCCTTGACCTCCTGAAATAATTGCACCGGCATGCCCCATTCGTCTTCCTGGAGGTGCAGTTTGCCCGGCAATGAATCCAATCACTGGTTTGGTGACATTTTTTTTAATATAGTAAGCTGCCTCATCTTCGGCGCTACCACCTATTTCACCGATCATGCAAATAGCTTTGGTGCCTCGGTCTCTTTGGAATAGTTTTAATACATCAATAAAACGAGTACCTATAATAGGGTCTCCACCAATTCCCACACAAGTTGATTGTCCTATTCCTAGCGCAGTCAATTGACCAACAGTTTCGTATGTTAAGGTTCCGCTGCGGGAAATGATTCCAATATTGCCTTTTTTATGAATATGGGCCGGCATAATACCGATTTTAGCCTTACCAGGAGAAATGACACCCGGGCAGTTGGGTCCTACAAGTCTGCTGTTGGTCCCTTTTAAATATTTGTAAACATCTACCATATCGCTGACAGGGATTCCTTCAGTTATACATATGATCAATTCAATGCCAGCATCAGCTGCTTCCAAAATTGCGTCAGAAGCAAAAGGTGGAGGAACAAATATCATGCTAGCGTTAGCTTTTGTTTTGACAACAGCGTCTCGCACTGTATTGAAAACCGGTATGTTTCCTAAAACTTTTTGTCCGCCTTTACCAGGTGTTACTCCACCGACTACAGTAGTGCCATACTTCATTGATTGTTCTGTATGGAACATGCCTTCCCGCCCAGTGATCCCTTGAGTTATTAGTCTGGTATTTTCGTCAACAAGTATGCTCATTTTATTGCTTTGACCACTTTTTGGGCTCCGTCCTTCATACCATTTCCTATGGCAAAATTCAGACCAGAGTCTTTAAGAATTTGATGACCTTCTTCCATGTTGGTTCCTTCCATCCTAACAACAACTGGTATTTTTATTTTTAGTTTTTTAGTTGCCGCAACAACTCCCCGTGCAAGAATATCGCAACGCAGAATTCCACCAAAGATATTAATAAAAATACCTTTCACTGAAGGGTCAGAAAGAATAATACGAAAACCATTTTCAATCATCTCCTCATCAGCTCCTCCACCTACATCAAGAAAGTTAGCTGGCTCACCGCCAGATAATTTTATGATGTCCATGGTTGCCATTGCCAAACCAGCTCCGTTAACCATACAACCAATATTTCCGTCTAACTTGATGTAGTTAAGGTGGAATTTGCTGGCTTCTACTTCCAGAGGATCTTCTTCATCTAAGTCTCTACACTCTAGGGTGTCTTTATGGCGAAACATGGCGTTATCATCTATATCAACTTTTGCATCTAAAGCTAAAACTCTGTTATCTGAGGTGATGACAAGAGGATTGATCTCCAGCATTGAACAGTCTTCTTTAATAAATGCGTTATAGAGATTGATGATGAAAGGTATGATAGCTTTTAATGCAGCACCTTCAATATTTAAGGCGAAAGCTATTTTTCGTGCCAGATAAGGTTGAACTCCGATCACCGGATCAACTTTTTCTTTAATGATTTTTTCAGGTGTATCGGCAGCAACTTCCTCAATTTCCATTCCACCGGCTTCGCTAGCCATGATAAGGACCTGACTAGTTTCACGGTCGACAAGAATGCCCATATATAACTCTTTGGCTATAGACATGCCTTCTTCTATCAAAACTTTTTTAACCAGCCTGCCTTCTGGGCCAGTCTGTGGTGTAACGAGTGTCATGCCTAAAATATTGGAAGAATGTCTCTCCGCTTCGGCTGGATTCTTTGCCAGTTTGACACCACCGCCTTTTCCTCGCCCACCTGCATGAATTTGGGCTTTGACAACAACAACATCGGTGCCAACTTTTTTGGCAGCCTTAGTAGCTTCTGACTTTTTGGAAATCAAAACCCCGTTGGGGACTGCTACATTATACTTTCTTAAAATCTCTTTGGCTTGATACTCGTGAATCTTCATGAAATTTATTAAATATTATGGGGAAATTTAAGCACGACTTTTATCATATGAAAAGGGTGGTTGTCAAAACAAAATCCTAGTCTCCTGAAAAGATTTGAATCAACTTAAATGTCTATTTACCTCTTGAATCTGTTCTGATGTGAGGGATGTTGTCAATCAACTTCCATCTACTTTTTACTCAGCACAACGTTAGATGTCTAAATAAGAATTGTAATAAAAAAGGAAGTGAAAAACCTATTGAACAATTATATCGTTAAATTGATCAGGTTTACTCGAGTTGTGGTCTTTGATAATTGCGCCAACTTGAAGCTTGTTTTAAGAAATGGAATCAGGGAAGTTTTAAGAAATTTTTGTATCTCTATAAAATGAGGTTTTATCGTCACCATGTTACCGGTTGCCAACTTGTTAAGCTTGTTTTTTATATTTGAGTTGTCAGGTATACCGGAGTATTGCGTCAATAGAGTTGAAGCTTTTTAACATTTTGATGTGATTTTTCTTGGTGACTCTTGGACACCTTCCTCAGTTTTGGTAGAGGCATGAAATAGTTGTTCCCACGCATTGTTAAGCGGGCTTAGTATTTTAATGATGTTCTCAAGAGTTTTTCTGTCGGACTTGATGTTCGCTATTGTCAATTGGCTTAGCGTATATTGATACAAAGACTCTAAGCGTAGAGCAACCTCGCCTCCTTTTTCTATATCTAAAGCCAAAGAAAGTTCGCTAATGATATCATGAGTTTTACTTATATATTTACCTTGTCCGGCGATATCTCCCTCATCAATACTTTTTATTGCCATAGTCGCAAATTTGATAGCCCCTTCATACATCATAATTATGAGACGCCCCTGACTTGAGGTGGAGATTGCGTTTTTGCGGTATTGATTGTGATATTGTGATGGTCCCATTCTATTTCATTCCTCGGTTTGGTCAGTGTTAATTTTTTTTTAGCTACTGAATAATTTTTTGATTCCATCGATTGATTGGTCAAAGGAATCTCTCTGATTATTTAATCGTCCTAGAATAATTTCAAGGTTAGTAAATCGTGACTTCAGGCTTTCTTCAAATAATACAACCCGTTCTTCCATTTGAACTATTGTTTCATCAAAATCAGAAATGGTTTGTGTTGCAGTATCAATTTCTGCTTCTAAGGGACCATTTAGAGAGGCATCGGTTAGGTTTGCCAGTATGCGGTTAGTGATTTGTGCTACGCCAATGTTTAAAGTTATTTTCCCGTAGTTGCCATTGCTAAGAGATGATATTCTAAAGTTCAGTCCTTCGGCATTAGTTCCCTTTGCTCCGGAGTAATAGTTCCCACTTCCCACAGCATCTATAAATGTGCTGGAACCTGATGCAGCTATCTGAGGAACTCCATTCTGAACTCGTATCTGGTAGCCGCCTGCCTGGGTGTTATTGGTGAATCCAATGAAGGTCACAGCCGAACTTGAAGTAGAACTACTACTAGAGAATAGTTGGCTGACGTTGCTGGCATTTGCTGTCAGAGCATCAGTAAAATCCCCATCATCGATGGTCAGAGTTCCATCGCTTATTGTACGAATTCCGATCTGCGATAGATAACTGAAGTCCCCCGTCACTCCTAATATCTGGTTACTGATGGTTTCACGCAGTTTCTGTTGTAGGTTTTGGATAGTAAAATTGGCAAATAAAAGCCCAGTTTCTCCAGTTTCAGTATCCAAAGCTAACTCTGAATTTAAGTGTGATGTCAACTCGTTGTATCCATCTATATAGCCTTGGACTTTGTCTTTCATCGTGTTTGTATCGGAACTTAGGCTAATTGTTCCAGAACCTGCAGACTCAAGAGTTAGTGTGGTGCCATCTATGACATCGGAGACTACATTACCGGATTTACTTACGGTAATACCGTCTATTAAGAAATTGGCGTTCTGAGCTGACTGAGTTACTGTAAAGTCAACAATATTATCTGATGTAGTTGATTTACTGATTCCTGCACCAAAGAGATAACTAGTTGTAGTAGTAGGTTTAATCGATATAGCATTATCTGTACCCGTTTTTGACCCTGATAACACAAGGCGAAGAGGGTTGCTGCTACTTCCATCGTTAAGAAATGATGCCTTAATATTCAACCCAGAATTGTTAATAGCAAGCCTTAGTCCATCTACAGTGTTATTTGTTGAGTCTATAGTAATTGTAGAAGAGGACGTTCCTGCAACTAAAGTCATTACTCCTTGAGTAACTGCCCCACTGGTAGACGGAAAACCAGCTGAGACTAGCTTTGACTCTCTAGCAAGATTATGAACAGTTAAAGAAAATGTTCCCGATGAGGCTTGGCTGTTAGTGGATAAACTGAGGACTGAGTTTGTATCGGTGGCGCTATTATTGGAAAACTCCCCTTTGGTAGATAAAAAACGTGCTTCCGTATTGAGAGAGTTAACTACACCTTTGAAGGTTTGGAGTCGATCTCTAAGGTCCTGAAAGCTTAAAAGTTTAGCATCTTCTAACGCCCGTTTGGACTCAACAATATCGATTGGAGAACGTTGCAGTTGAATAAGGTTATCGAGAATGCCTCCGGTGTCGAGATTGGAGTTGATTCCCAGAATTGTTTGAGCCACTTAACGACCTTTCTTACTTAGTAACCTTCAGGTGCATAAACGGGTTCTATCTCCTGTTTTATCGGTTTGAAAAAAACGAAACTTTAATCATTTTAAAGTTAAAGTTAGAGTCTGTTACAAGCTTGATATGTTTACATAAGAAACTGATTAAACTACCCTTAAATCTTTTAAACATATAGAGTTGTTAAAAAGCGTTGATTTGGATGGTGAGGATGTTAAATTGACGATAATTATCGTTCATAAATGGGTAGGAATATGTCAGAACAGCTCGGGCTTTTCGGAGAAACAGAAAGTAAGGTAGTAAAAAATAATGTTGCAAAGAAGATAGATGTTCCTCGGGTTCAATATTTTGACTTGGAAACCCAGAAGAGCGCTGAGGATGTTGGGGGATGGGATAATATCCATAAAATGGGTTTGGCTGTCGGAGTAGTCTGGGACAGTTTAGACCAGGAGTTTTTTACCTATGAAGAAAAAGACGCATCTCAATTGGTAGAAAAATTGCGTACAGCTGATCTCGCAGTAGGGTTCAATATCGTCGGATTCGACTATACAGTTCTTCAGCCGTATTCTGATTTTGACTTACATGAAATCAATACCTTTGACATGCTGGTTGATGTGAAAAAAAATCTTGGGTTTAGGCTAAGCCTTAATCATCTAGCGCAACACACTCTCAATGCTAAAAAATCTGCAGATGGGTTGGTTTCTCTAAAATGGTACAAGGAAGGAAAAATAAATAAAATCATCCAGTATTGTCGACAGGATGTTGAAATTACTAGAGACTTATATCTATTTGGCGAAAAATACGGTTTTGTGAAGTACCAAAGTAGATCAGGGAAAAACCTTGAGCTTCAAGTGGACTGGAAAACCGCAAATCAGATTTAATTTTTCCATATTTAAATTTGTTTTACATTGTATCAGGTTTTAACTGTTTTAAGAAGTTTCTCAATCATATCAGTTGCTTTAATGTTTTCCGCTTCGGCTTTAAAGTTAAGAATGATGCGGTGTTCGAGAACCTGACGACAAACTGCTTGGACATCTTCAATCGTGGCGGCAACTCTGTTATCCAGAAGAGCTTTAGCCTTTGCACCCAGAATCAAATATTGTGAGGCTCGTGGTCCCGCTCCCCAGTCTATCCATTCTTTTACAAATTCTGGTGTGTTTCCATTTTGGTTAGGCCGGGTGCTCTGGACCAGTTCTACAGCATACTTGGCAACATGCTTCGATACTGGAACTTGCGGAACCAGTTCCTGAAATTCCATGACCTGTTTGGCGTTGAGGACTGACTTTAAGTCTGAAAAACGCCCAGAAGTGGTGGCAAGAGCAATATCAATTTCCTCTTCTTTTGTGGGGTAAGAAACGTTAATGATAAACATAAAGCGGTCGAGTTGAGCTTCTGGAAGGGGATAGGTTCCTTCATGCTCGATAGGGTTTTGTGTGGCAAAGACTAAAAATGGTTGGTCGAGACTATAGGTATTTCCTCCAACCGTAACCTTTTTTTCCTGCATGGCCTGGAGCAAGGCCGCTTGAGTTTTAGGCGGAGTTCGATTGATTTCATCCGCTAAAATTATATTGGAAAAAACCGGCCCTTTTATAAACTGAAATGCTCTCTTTCCAGTTATCGGGTCATCGTGCAGAATATCAGTTCCAGTTATGTCAGAGGGCATCAAGTCGGGAGTGAATTGGATACGACTAAAGTCTAGGTTGAGAACCTGCGACAGAGTGCTCACTAATAGAGTTTTTGCCAAACCGGGTACGCCGACAAAAAGGCAGTGACCCTTGCAGAATAAAGCGACCAAAAGATCCTCAATCACCTTGTCTTGACCTACAATAATTTTACGGATTTCTTGAACTACTTCATTCTTTGATTTTAATAGTTCCTGCGCCAGCTCCAAGTCTTTCATGGTAATCTCCCTAATCAATCTATATAGCTGAACTGTTGTGCTTGCAATTCCTTTTTCTTGGTCAACCCCAGCTTAGTGTAGACATAGATTAGCCGCATGTGCAAGATCGGGTTAAAAGGGTTGATGCGTATTGCTTTTTCAAAATAAACCTTTGCAGTTTTATAATTTTCATTAGAGAAATAAACTTCTCCCATATTAGCAAGGCTGGTGTGAAAATCTGGGAAAAAAGCCAGACTTTCCTTCAAGAGATTTTCTGCTTCATTATACTTTTGGATTTGTAGGTAAGTCCGTGCAAGCTTATTGAATAATATTGGAGAATGAGAAGGTGCTTCACGCAGAGCTTTTTGATATTCAATAATAGCGGCTTTAAAATGGTCTCTGGATTTTAGGATGTCTCCTAGATAGGTCAAGTCTCTTGTCCTTCGAGACTCCAATGCTATATGCTCTTTATTTTCGGATCCTTTTCTGTTTTTAAATTCTGTTGTTAAGGTTTTAATTCCGAGGATGTTTTTCAGTTCTAAATTTTTCACCCAACTTTCCCAGTTATTTTGAAATTGGGTTAAATCATAACCCACATGCTTTATAAAGGTATCTTTGAACTCAGCCCCGTAAGCAAGGTCTTGCAATATCTGAGAAAAAATATTTAGTCCTTTAAGGTCTGTAAGGTATTCCATCATAGAAGATACTTCAGCGTATGCCAACTGAACGTCTTCGGCTGTTTTTAGTTTTGCAAGAGAAGGCATCATCGATTCTAATGGCACCCTATAGTCATTTTTTAATGCATTAGAAAGCACTGTTTCCATAATGGGAGAAAGATATTGCTTGTCTTCTCGCCAATGAGTCTCAAGATATTTTGCAAGACCTTCATGCATCCAAAGTGGCAGGTGGTTATGACTTTTTTTGGTTAAGATGTAATGAACATATTCATGACTAAGGGTATCCATCCAGTTAAATCCGCGAACTAGTGAGCCGGGAGATATCAACATAATACGATTATATTTGCATAGTGCCACTGTCCCTGAAGTGCGAATATCTTTAAGGGTCAATGGAGAAATTTGCGCAAATGGTTTTTGATCAGGATAGATCTCCACCAAGACTTTTTCTTTTGGGTAGTAATTTAAAATTTCACCTAGAACTCGATAAGATTTCTCCAGAACTTCCTCCGCATAATGGATAAGAATTTCATCAGGTCCTTCTTCAAAACGAAAGATAAAATGTTCGGTTTCTCTCGAAATGAACTTATTGGAAGCTCTGCGAGTGGCGTCGACACGTCTTTTGAAGTCTTTGATCTCCTTGAAATTATCTCCGACCCTAAGAAGCATTTTCCATGATCGCTCATAATTTCCTTTCATGAACTCTATACGAGCCTGAAGAAAATGAGCGTCGCCAGATTTTGGATATTTTTTTAAAAGATGTTCTGAGATTTTTTCAGCTGATGCTATATCCCAATCTTGAACAAGCTGATACCCATTATTGACAGCATCAGAAATCGTGAGCGATGCAAAACATTTTTCTGATCCAAAAACGAACAGGGTAACTAATAATAGAATTTTAAGAATAGTTTTCACTGAACCAATTCCTTGTAATACTCGTTAACCAAGCGCTCATAATTTTTTGGTGTTTGTTTCTTCATGGCGTCTAGTATGTCTTCACGGAAAGCGCTAGGGACCTTGTATTGATCTTCAGATGGCAGGAGTACTTTTTCTTTTTGCATACGGACAGAACCACCACGCCTAGAGTCTCTTCTGCTTCCTGTGCCAAGCCTGAGCGGGGTTTCCTGTTTGCCTTGGTCGGACATTTGGGTCCCGGAGTTTTTGATTTCATTTAATTGCTTACGAGTCTCTTGAATTGTCCTTAAAGCTCTATTTTCCGAATTAATTCCTCTTTGAACCTGTTGGTTTTGTAAGCGGTTCTGGGCATTTTCAAGGTTCCTTTGTGTATCTCCCATTTTTTGGGATAGAGTTGGCGGGAGCATAGGATTTTCTTGATTCATCTTATTGAATAATTTTTTCATCTTTTCTGCTTGTAAGCTCATTTCCTGTTCTTGTTTGGCTAGTTGACCTAGTTGTGTTTTTTCCTTATCAGTAAGTAGTGATTCGCTGTTTTTTTCAATTGAGCGTTTCAAAGAACCTAATTTTTTAGAAATCTCTGCATTTAATCGAGCGACTTCTTTCAGGTCTTGTGTCAATCTTTGACTAATATCCTCTCTTTGATTACGGGTACTTCGCATGTTTCCTTGCCAGCGGAATATTTCAGGATACGTATTTTTGAAAAGCACATTAAACTCGTTTAGTTCGTTAAGATCAGTTAACTCTTTCAAAGTGTCGTAACGTTTCTTAATCTGAGGAAGATTTTTCTCAAACTCCTGAAAGCCTCTGGTTCGAAGGTTGTCCTGCTCTGTGACGGATTTTGATAACTGTTTGCGAGCTTGATTCAGAGAATTAAAGTTATCTCCTAAGTCATTATTGAGACTGGAGTCGATGGTTTTTTGACTCAAAGATTTTATTTTCTGTCTAATTTTTGTTTCCTCCAGCATCAATTTCCGCATTTTTATCATTGCTTTATGTTCGCCTAAGTATTTAGAATCCTTATCTAGTAGGTTTTGGATGGTAATAACATCTTTTTTTAATTCAGCAAAGAAACTCTTGATTAATGAGTCAAATTGCTTAGCCTGATTAGCGCGAAGTTTCTGATTGATTTCTGCAGTATTTTTGATGACTTCTTTTTGGTTTTTCTCTAGAGATTCAAGTTTCACCGCGGATTCATTAATTTGTTCCATAACCTGGTTATCTACTAAAGAATCCATAGACGATTTTGCTTGGTCCAACTGATTAGCAAGATCTCTCAAGTCTTCTGCGACCTTTTTAAGTTGCTCCAGAGCCTCCTTCATTTTTCCTTGACTTGCTAGGTCCTTAATTTTTTCAATCGAAGCAAGAGTTTCCTCCATGTCCATACTTTTATATGCCTTGGCGTTTAGGAACTCATCAGGTGTTGACTGATTTTGTTGGGAGAGTTTGTCCATCATTTTTTGAAGGGTTTGTTGAATCTCATTAAGTTTTGAGACGACCTGGTTGGAAGTCAAAGGAGACTTTTTATTGCGGATATTTTCAAACTCCTCTTGTAGACTTTGGGTTAATTGAGATAATTGATTCTCAAGACTCATAACCTGATCCATTTTTTGACGATTTGTCATTTT
>MDSW01027096.1_pt1 | contig 14309 bp, 14 predicted proteins | sample 811171 | NCBI WGS metagenome assembly MDSW01 (sample SAMN05326641, study PRJNA326480) | marine metagenome | isolation source: seawater | place: Atlantic Ocean: North West | collected 2012 | reverse complement strand
CATAATTATTTAGTATATAATCTATATAGTAAGCATGCAAAAAAATTCAATCCAAACTTTATCTAAATTAGCTGTACCATTAAAGTCAAAGGGTAGGATTTTTAAAGAAAGTAAAACTTCATTTAGATCAGATTTTCAAAGAGATAGAGATAGAATAATTCATTCAACTGCTTTTAGGAGGCTTAAGCATAAAACACAAGTTTTTGTGAACACTTCAGGAGATCATTTTAGAACAAGAATTACTCACTCCTTAGAGGTGGCTCAAATATCCAGAACTTTATCTAAAATTTTTAATTTAAATGAAGATTTATGTGAAACTCTTAGTTTAGCTCATGATTTAGGACACACTCCATTTGGGCATGCGGGTGAAGACGCTCTTAATCATTGTATGAAAAAATTTGGTGGATTTGATCACAATATTCAAACTTTAAGAATAATCCTTTTTTTAGAGAATAGGTATTATGAATTCAAAGGTTTAAATTTAACAATTGAGACACTAGATGGACTAATTAAGCATAATGGTCCAATTAAAAATTTAAACAAATTCAAAAAAATTTTGGGAGTAAATTATTTTAAAAATAAAATACAATTTTTTTCAAGTCCATCACTTGAGGCACAGATAGCTTCAAAATCAGATGATATTGCGTACAATAGTCATGATTTAGAAGACGGCTTAAAAGCAAATCTGTTTAAACTAAGGGATTTAGAAAATATTCCAGTTCTAAACAAAATTATCTTTAAACACAAAAAAAAGATTAAAAAAAATTCAATTGATCTTGTTATAAGACAAATAGTAAGAGAAATAATTAATGAAATGGTTAAAGATTTAATAAAAACTACTCAAACAAATATTAAAAAAAATAAGATTTATAATAATATTGATGTTTTAAGATCTAAGTATCCCCTCGTAGCTTTTTCAAAGGAAATGAGCAAATTTGATAAAAAAATAAAAAGTTTTTTAAGAAGAAAAATGTATTGCCATAAGAAAGTTATACTCAATACTAACGAAGGAAAAAAAATTATTAAGAAATTATTTTTATTGATAAAAAAAAATCCTGAAAAATATATAAATGTTAGTAAGTATGATAAATCAAACATTGCTAGATCAATTTGTGATTATATTGCTGGTATGACAGACAGATATGCAATAAATCTCTACAATAAAATTAAATGAATATATTTGAAAATTATTTAGCAAAAATAAACAAAATTATTTTGGAAAATAAACGATTCTTAAATTTAGATAATATTGATAATTTACACGATGTTAATTTAGAAGTTCCTCCTGAACATTTTCATTGTGATTTATCAACTAATGTTTGTTTAATTTTAGCAAAAGCAAATAAAATTGCTCCTAATAAATTAGCACTAGATATAAAAGACCTACTTTTGAAAAAGATTAATCATTTTGAAAAAGTTGAAGTGGCAGGGCCTGGTTTCCTTAATATTAAACTGTCAAAAGAAGGTATAGTTTTAAACATTAATGAAATTATAAAGAATAAAAATATTTTTGGATCTAAACAAACTAATAAAACTTACAATGTAGAGTTTGTTTCAGCTAACCCGACCGGTCCAATGCATGTAGGTCATTGCCGTGGAGCTATTTTTGGTGATGTTTTATCCAATTTATTATTGTTCAATGGTAATAAAGTTATCAAAGAGTATTACATCAATGATTATGGTAATCAGATTAAAAATTTTGTTGAGTCTATTTACTTGAGAATTAGAGAAATTAAATTTAACGAAAAATTCACTCTTAAAGATAATTTATACCCAGGAGATTACATAAAGGAAATCGCTAAGAATATAATTTTAACCAACAAAAATTTAAATGTTAAAAATTTTGATGGTTGTTTTGAGGAATTAAAAACTCTCTCTTTAAAGGAGTCTATGAGCCTCATAAAAAATGATTTGAAGAAACTTGGTATAAAACACGATAATTTTTTTTCAGAAACAGAATTGGTTAAAAAAGATTTGGTTCAAAAAGCAGTGGAAAAACTCAAAGATAAAAATTTTGTAGAGGAAGGTTTTCTTGAACCACCAAAAGGCGAGCAGGTAAAAAATTGGAAAAAAGTAAAAAGATTGATTTTCAAATCATCAGAGTTTGGTGATGATATGGACAGAGCATTACAAAAAAACGATGGATCATGGACTTATTTTGCGAATGATGTTGCTTATCACTCAGATAAGATAAATAGAAAATTCGATAATTTGATTAATATTCTTGGTGCAGATCACACAGGTTATATTAAAAGAATCACAGCCGCAGTGTCAGCTTTATCAAACAAAAAAGTAAAACTTAACTGCAAAGTTTGTCAGTTAGTAAAATTTTTTAAAAATGGAAAACCTTTTAAAATGTCTAAAAGAGCAGGTGATTTTATTTCTGCCCAAGATTTATTAAATGAGGTAAGTAAGGACTCAATACGATTTATGATGTTAAACAGAAGCAATGATATGGAGCTTGACTTTGATTTTGAAAAAGTTAAAGAAAAAACAAAAGATAATCCAGTTTATTATGTTCAGTATGCTTATGCTAGAATAAATTCTATTGCTAGAGCAATTAAAAAAAATTTAAACGATGAAATATATGTTGATATCAAATCATTTAATTTGAATGAGTATGAAGAAAAGATTTATAGAAAAGTATTTGAGTGGCCAAAAGTAATTGAGTCAGCAGCAAATAAACTTGAACCACATAAAATTCCTTTTTATTTATATGAACTATCTACATTATTTCATTCTTACTGGAGTAAAGGAAATGAGGATAGCAAATTTAGATTTATTGATAATGGTGTGTTGAAAAGATTTGAGACTTTTGTCTTTTTATATTTAATTGCTATAGTTATTAGAAATGGAATGAATATTCTTGGTGTATCTTTACCTGAAAAAATGTAATGACAAAAATTTTAAATATTTTTTTATTTATATTGATATCTATTTTTATCTCAAGTATTTTTAATTACTATTCATCAAGTAAAAATATTAGTACCAAAAATTTTAATCGTTCTAATATTAATGAGATCTTAAAAGAAAAAGTAAGTAATTTACCTGTATTGAATAATGATACAAATAATATCATTGAGTTTAATAATTCATTAGAAAATCAATTTAGAGATAACAAAAAAAGAAGTTTTTGGGATTTATTAAAAAATTGATGAAACGTAAAGCATTAATAATAAGTATAAAAGGCACAAATCTTTCAACCATGGAAAAAAGACTTTTATCTAAAGAAAAACCATGGGGTGTTATTCTTTTCAAAAGAAACTTAAAATCATTTAAACAGATAAAAAGATTAACTTCTACAATAAGATCTTTAACTAAAGATAGAAAATTTCCTATAATTATTGACGAAGAAGGTTTAAAAGTTTCAAGATTAAGTAATGTTATAAATCATAAGATTTCAGCAAGATTTTTTGGTAGGCTATTTGAAAAAGATAAAAAATTTTGTACAAATATTTATCAGAGATATATAACCTCTCTTTGTAAAATTTTCAGAGAGATAGGTATTAATATTAATACAATACCTGTTCTTGATGTTTTAAGAAAAAATACCCATGAGGTTATAGGTAACAGAAGTTTTTCAAGTAATAAAAAAATAGTTAAAAAATTAGGAAAATTAACGATAAATTTTTTACATTCAAAAAAAATTGCAGGGATTATTAAACATATTCCGGGGCATGGAGCTTCTACAGTTGATAGCCACAAAAAAATGCCAAAGGTTTTTTTGAATTATAAAAAACTTAACCAAACTGATTTTTATCCGTTTAAAATGTCAAAAGCAAAATTAGCTATGACAGCACATATTCTTTATCCAAAACTAGATAATGAAAATGTAGTAACTTTATCAAAGACCATTATAAAAAATATAATTAGAAAAAAAATTGGTTTTAAAGGAATTTTAATATCAGACGATATTTCAATGAAGGCTTTAAAATTTGATTTAAAAACAAATGCAAAAAAATCGATAGAGGCTGGTTGTAACATAGTATTGTATTGTGCTGGTAAAACAAATGACAACTTCAAATTGATAAAATCGTTGCCTTATATAGATAAATTTACTTCTAAAAAAACATCAGAATTTTATAAATTTTTAGGGTAAAATTAAAGATGGAATCAAAAAGAGAAAATCAAATTTCAATTAATATACCCAATTACACCGGTCCACTTGAAATTCTTTTGGATTTGGCAAAAACACAAAAAGTTGATTTAGCTGAAATTTCTATAACATTATTAGCAGATCAATTTTTAGAATACATCAAAAAAAATAAAGATTTAAACTTAGAAACTGCAACTGAGTTTTTATTAATGGCAACTTGGTTGGCATATTTAAAATCAAAATTACTATTACCAGATGATGATGAGGATGATTTCAAAGCACTTGAAGTAGCAGAAAAATTAAAATTGCAATTAAAAAAATTAGAATTAATTAGAATTTTATCTGATCAGATGCTTAAAAAAAAAAGATTAGGAGTTCATATATTCAGCAGAGGTATGAAGGGCGGGATAAGATCTATAAATACACCTGTGTACGATGTTTCTCTTTATGAATTATTAAAAACCTATTCTTATATTCAAATGCAAAAAACTTTTCAAAATATAAGTATTCCAAAATTACCAGTTTTTACAACAGAAGAAGGAATAAAATATTTGAGAAATAATCTAAATAAAATAAAAGATTGGAAAGATATGATTGAATTGATTCCTCAATTCTTTTCAGATAATAAGATGAAAAAATCTGGGATAGCCGGGATATTTGCAGCAAGTCTCGAGTTGACAAGAGAGGGTATCTTATCTGTTTCTCAAAAAAAAATTTTTGATAAAATAATGATTAAAAAAATAGAGAATGAAAAATAAAAAAAAAGCAAACATTATCGATTTTCCAACTCCACCTTCTAAGATTGAAAGACAAGTTGAAGCCATACTTTTTGCCGCTTCTGAACCTTTAGATGTTGAAACTATTGAAAGAAGAATTAAAACCTCAGTAAATTTAAACAAAATATTAGAAGATCTAAAATCTATATATAAAAAAAGAGGGATTAATTTAGTTTGTATTAAAAAAAAATGGTCTTTTAGAACGGCCGATGATTTGTCAAAACTAATGGCACTACAAAAATCTACTCAAAAAAAATTATCAAAGGCCACAATAGAAACTTTAGCAATAATAGTTTACCATCAACCCGTTACAAGAACAGAAATAGAAGAAATACGTGGTGTCTCATTTGCGTCAAATACATTAGAAATTTTGCTAGAGCTAGATTGGGTTAGGCCAGCTGGCCGTAAGGATGTACCAGGTAAACCAATTCAATATGCTACAACCGAAAATTTTTTGAGTCATTTTAATATACAAAAATTATCAGATTTACCCACAATCGATGAATTGGGCTCAGCAGGTCTAATTGATACATCATCAATCGATAAGTCGATTTTTGGAACAGGAAAATTCTTTAAAGAGCAGTCAATATCTGAAAAACAGAATATCTATGAAGATATTGATGAAGCAATAAAAAAAGCCCCAGAAGAAGAAGAATAAATATATTTATTTAAGTCTTTTTATTGTATATAATTAAATTGATGGGAATTAGTTTCTGGCAAATAGCAATTGTTGTTGTTTTAGTTGTTTTACTTTTTGGACGAGGTAAAATTTCTAGTTTAATGGGTGATGTAGCCAAAGGTATAAAAAGTTTTAAAAAAGGCATGTCTGATGACCCATCTATAAATAATCAAGATGACAATTCAAAGTCAGATAATTCTGACAATGAAAACAAATAATAAAAATGCCGCAAATAGGATGGTTAGAGATTTTATCAGTAGTAATAATTGCGATATTAGTTTTAGGCCCTAAAGAATTTACCATAGCTTTAAAAAAAATTGGTTCCTACGTAGGAAAATTTAAAAATACAATAAGTAATGTTCAAAGAGAAATATCATCTGTTACTAAAGAGGTTGATCTAGACCAAGAAGTCATGCCAAAAAACAATAATATCAAAAAAGATATTAATAAAAATGGCTGATACCAGTTCATTTACAAGTCATTTTGCAGAATTACGCTCAAGACTTTTAAATTCTTTAATATTTATTTTCATAATTTTTATAGTTTCATATATTTTTGCTGAACACATTTATAATTTTTTAGTAGAGCCCTATGCTAAGGCAGTAAAAGATGATAAAATTTCTAGGCGACTTATCTTCACTGCTCTTCATGAAACTTTTATTACTTATATTAAAGTTGCTTTTTTTTCCGCCATCTTTCTAGGAAGCCCAGTACTACTAATTCAGATATATAAATTCATTGCACCGGGATTATATAAAAATGAAAAAAAAGCTATTCTTCCCTATTTGATATCAACACCAATTCTTTTTTTATTAGGAGGATTTTTGGTTTATTATTTAGTAATGCCTCTAGCGATTGATTTTTTTTTATCATTTGAAAGTTTAGGTTCTAATTCTTCTTTACCTATTCAACTAGAGGCTAAAGTAAATGAATATCTTTCATTGATAATGAGGTTAATTTTTGCATTTGGAATAAGTTTTCAATTACCTATACTACTCAATCTTTTAGCAAGAATAGGTCTAATAAACTCAAATTACTTGAGAACAAGAAGAAGATATGTGATTGTAATAATATTCGCTTTGGCTGCTATATTAACTCCTCCCGATCCAATTACACAAGTTGGACTAGCAATTCCTTTGTTATTACTCTATGAGATATCAATATTTACTGTAAAATTTACAGAAAAAAAAAAAGAAAACCTAAAAGATGCATAATATTAAGAATTTACGAAAAAACTTAAAAATTTTTAAAAAAAAACTTTCAGATAGAAATTTTAATTTAGAAATTGATATGTTTGAAAATCTTGATAGGAATAATAGAAAATTAATTGGTGATAAAGAGAAACTCGAACAAGAAAAAGGAGTACTATCAAAATCAAGAGATCAGGCAAATTTTGAAAAATCAAAAAAAATTTCTTTAGAAATCTCAAGAATAACTAAAGAGCAAGAAATAGCTCAAAATACTTTAAATAAATTATTATATATTTTACCAAATTTGGCTCTGGAAGACGTGCCTGTAGGAAAAGATGATAGTTCAAATAAAATAATAAAGAAATTTGGAAAAATAAAAGAATTTTCTTTCAAACCTAAAACACATATTGAAATTGGTGAAAAATTAAATCAAATCGATTTTGATACAGCATCAAAATTGTCAGGATCAAGATTTGTTGTTTTGAAAAATAAAATTGCTCTTCTAGAGAGAGCACTTATAAATTTCATGCTTGATATACACACTACAAAATTTAATTATGTCGAGATTTCTCCGCCATTAATAGTTAATGAAGAAATTATGTTTGGGACTGGTCAACTTCCAAAATTTGAAGAAGATCAATTCGAGATCAAATTTGACAAGTCAGATCAAAGAAAATATTTAATTCCAACAGCAGAAGTAGTTTTAACCAATCTTATTCGTAAATCTACAATAAACAAAGATCAATTACCTTTAAGATATGTAGCTTCTACACCATGCTTTCGTAAAGAGGCTGGCAGTTATGGTAAAGACACAAAAGGTATGATTAGACAGCATCAATTTTATAAAGTTGAACTAGTAAGCATAGTTGAACCTGAAAATTGTAACAAAGAACTCGATCGTATGTTGAATTGTGCTTTAGAAATATTAGAGTTGTTAGATATCCCATATCAAGTTGTGTTATTATCTACTGGAGATATGGGTTTTAGTGCTGAAAAAACTTTTGATATTGAGGCATGGATACCATCAGAAAACAAGTTTAGAGAAGTTTCAAGCTGTTCATCATGTGGAGCCTTTCAGTCAAGAAGAATGGGAGCTAAATATAAAAGTCAAAATGGCAATGAATACGTTGGAACTTTGAATGGATCAGGACTAGCAGTTGGAAGGTTGATGATATCTTTATTAGAAAATAATCAAAATAAAGACGGTTCAATTACAATTCCAAAAGTTTTAAAAAAATACATGAATAATTTAGATAAAATTTAGTGAAATTATACTTGTGAATTTAAGACAATTATAATAAATGTCTTTCAATGAGCGGACAAGGAATTGCACAATTTATACCATTAATATTAATATTCGTAATATTTTACTTCTTTCTGATTCGTCCACAACAAAAACGAGTTAAGGATCATAAGCTGATGGTTGAGTCACTAAAACGTGGCGATGAGGTTATTACTTCTGGAGGCATTATAGGTGTAGTCGACCGTGTTATGGAAGACGATAGGATTGAGGTAATAATTGGAGAGGGTACAAAAGTACAAATCATAAGGTCAACAATTACAAGTTTGCTTAAAAAAGAAGAAGTAAAAAAATAGTTCTTTTTTGTGTTAAATTTTTCCAAAATAAATATTATTTTAATTTATTTAGTTTTATTTCTAGTTTCAATTTTTTGTGTTCTAAATTTTCAAGATAAAAATAATATTATAATAGATAAAAAGGTAAATCTAGGTTTAGATTTACAAGGTGGATCATATCTTTTATTAGAGATAAATTCTGACTCCCTAGTCGAAGAAAAAATACAGTCAAAAGTCATACCAATAAAAAAACTACTTAAAGAAAATAATTTAACATATGCAGATTTTAAGATCAAAAATAATAATTTATCTTTTAAAGTAAATGATATTGAAAAATTTGAACTTGTTTTTTTTTCAAAAAAAGAAAATTTAGTGAATCCGTATATAGAGAATTATAGATCTTTCGAATTAGAATATAAACAATTAGAAAAAAATTATGTTGAAATTTTATTTTCTAAGTACGGATTATTAACTATCAATAATGCTGCTTTGAAACAATCTATAGAAATTGTAAGAAGAAGGATAGATGACGTGGGAACTAAAGAGCCCACTATTTTACAAAGAGGAGAAAAAAGAATTTTAGTAGAATTACCAGGCTTGAAAGATCCAGAAAGAATTAAGAAACTTCTTGGAAAAACAGCTCAATTAAATTTTAGGTTAGTTAGTGAAAATTCTGAATTTGGAGTAGAAGAACTAATTTCTGAAAATGGTGAGAAATTAAAAGTAAGTAAAAGAATTGTGATGAGCGGTGATAATCTTATTGACGCTCAACCAAGTATACAAAATCAACAGAATATGCCCACGGTTTCTTTTTCGTTAGATAGAATTGGAGCACAAAAATTTGGTAGGACAACAACTGATAACGTTGGAAAAAGGCTAGCTATAGTATTAGATGGAAAAATAATAAGCGCTCCAAATATTAATGAACCGATTACATCAGGAAATGGAATGATATCTGGAAATTTTACTTTTCAAGAAGCTACTGATTTAGCCTTATTATTGAGATCAGGGGCACTACCAACACCTTTAGAAGTTGTAGAGGAAAGAACTGTTGGTCCTGACTTGGGAGAAGACTCCATTAAATCTGGAATGTTCTCATTAATTGTTGGATTTTTATTAGTAATTTTTTTCATGTTTTATAAATATAGATTATTTGGAATGGTTGCCAATACCGCGTTAGTAGCAAATTTATTGATGTTGGTAGGAATTCTTACAATTTTAGAAGCAACACTCACTTTACCCGGAATAGCAGGTATAATCTTAACAGTTGGAATGGCAGTTGATGCAAATGTTTTAATATTTGAACGTATTAAAGAGGAGTTAAAAACTGAAAAATCAGTTATTCATGCATTTGATACAGGATATAAAAAGGCCAAAATTACTGTTCTAGATGCAAATATAACCACACTAATTGCTGCTATAATTCTTTTTGCTTTTGGTTCGGGTCCAGTAAAAGGATTTGCGATTACGCTAGGTATTGGAATTATAACAACACTTTTTACTGCATACTTTTTTGCTAGACATCTGACTTCACTTATAGTTTTAAGAAATAATATCAAGGAAATTAAAATATAATGGAACCAAAAATTAACTTTGTGTCAAAATTCAGTAAAGCAAATATTTTATCATCAATTTTCTTTATTTTAAGTTTATTATTTATATTTATTAAAGGGTTAAATTACGGAATTGATTTTAAAGGTGGAACTTTAATAGAGTTAAGAACAGATATTTCAATAAATGCTTCGGATATTAGAGATTCTTTAAAATCAATGGAACTAGGAGACGTTAATGTTAAAAAATTTGGTAAGGATGGCGATTTCTTAATAAAAGTTGAACAAAAAATTATAAATAATAGCGAATTTATTCCATCTATAAAAAAAACTTTAATAGATAACTTAAATACAGAGATAGATTTCAGGAGAGTAGAAAATGTTGGACCTAAAGTGAGCAGTGAACTTTTAGAGTCATCAGTAATTGCAATTACCTTAGCTATAGGAGCAATGCTTTTTTATATCTGGATAAGGTTTGAATGGCAATTTAGTTTAGGATCAATAATTGCATTATTGCATGACGTGATAATAACGTTAGGAATATTTTCAATTCTATCACTAGAGATAAATTTATCAATAATTGCTGCTGTGCTTACGATAGTAGGTTATTCTATGAATGACACAGTTGTAATTTATGACAGAATTAGAGAAAATTTACTAAAATATACAAAGATATCTATTAGTGATGTTTCAAATCTGTCAATTAATGAAACTTTATCAAGAACTATAATCACTTCTGTTACAACTTTATTAGCTTTATGCTCAATTTATATTTTAGGAGGAGAAATTTTAAGAGGCTTCTCATTTGCAATGATTTTAGGAGTGATTATCGGAACTTATTCATCGATTTTTGTGGCTTCCCCAATTTTAAGATTTTTTAAGGTAAGTTATAAAACTCTTGAAAAAGAGGAAGAAAAAATTGTTCCCTAATAAAGATTTTGTGCTGCTACCATCGATAGAAGCATAGGAAAAGATAGAAGGGTGTTTGCTCTTGAGAACAGCATTGCTGTTTTTGCAGACTTAGCTTTTTCTTCAGGATCAGACTCAACTATACCTAAGGCTTTTTTCTGATTAGGCCAAATTATGAACCAAACATTATAGGCCATAATAATTCCCAACCACATACCAATACCTATTGCGGTAGTTTTTGGATCGCCACTTCCGATGCCTAGTATCATTGCTTGATGCACATAACCCTGTAAGTAAGAAACTATTAGTCCTGTAATAATTGTTCCTAAGGCCGCCCACCTAAACCAAAAAAGAGCTTTTGGAGCAATCACTTTTCCTATTGCTGGTTTTTGATCATCTGGAATACTTGGCATCGATGGTATTTGGACAAAATTAAAATACCACAGAAGACCAATCCACATTATGCCTGTTAAAACATGTAAATATCTAAACAACCAACTAAAAAAATATCTATCAAATACGAAACCGTCACCAAAAAAATGTAATCCTAAAAGTAAAATAATGGCAATACCCAATGAAAGATGAACTGTTTTAGACAATGATTGTAAAATATTAGTCATGATTCTATTATATCACATATTATATTTTTAAGCAGTTTTTTTCATAGTTCCATTACTAATGATTTCTCTAATAAACTTACCGGTGTAACTTTCTTTTACTGATGAGACTTTCTCAGGAGTACCTTCAGCAATAATTCTTCCACCATTTATACCACCTTCAGGGCCCATATCGATAATGTGGTCTGCGGTTTTAATTACATCAAGATTGTGTTCTATAACCACCACTGTATTACCCGTATTTGCAAATGCTTGTAAAATTTCTAGCAGTTTTTTTATATCATGTGAGTGAAGACCAGTAGTGGGTTCATCTAATATGTATAAAGTCCGACCAGTGGGCCTTTTAGATAATTCCTTAGCTAACTTAATTCTCTGGGCTTCTCCTCCAGATAAAGTTGTAGCCTGTTGACCAATTTTCATATAACCTAGCCCAACATGTTTTAAAGTTATGAGCTTAGATTTTATACTTTGAATATTCTCAAAAAATTCACAACCTTCGTCAACTGTCATATCTAAAACATCCGCAATATTCTTATTCTTAAATCTTATTTCTAAAGTTTCTCTATTGTATCTTGCTCCTTTACAAGTATCGCAAGGTATAAAAACATCGGGCAAGAAGTGCATTTCATATGTTAAAACTCCATCACCTTCACATGTTTCACATCTTCCTCCTTTCACATTAAAAGAATATCTTCCAACTTTGTATCCTCTTGCTTTTGACTCTGGAAGACTTGCAAACCATTCTCTAATTGGACCAAAAGCTCCAGTATAGGTAGCAGGGTTAGATCTTGGTGTTCTACCAATAGGTGACTGGTCGATATCAATAATCTTATCAATTAATTCATTACCTTTAAATCCTGTGAATGCTTTCGGAACTTTGCGACTTTTATTTTTATTTAACATTAGATTAAATGCATTATATAAAGTATGAAGTATTAAAGTGGATTTTCCACTTCCAGATACGCCTGTCACACAAGTAAAAGTTCCCACAGGTATTTTTAAATTAACTTTTTTTAAATTATTTCCACTCGCTCCATTTATTTCAATGAATCTTCCGTTTTTCGCTATTCTTCTTTTCTTTGGTGTTGGAATAAATTTTTTACCTGACAAATAATTTCCAGTAATACTATTTTCATTTTTTATAATTTCTTTAACTTCACCTTCAGCTACAATTTGACCACCTTTAAGGCCAGCCTCAGGTCCAATATCTATTATGTGATCCGAACTTTCCATGGTTTCAATATCATGTTCTACAACTATTACAGTATTACCTAAGTCTCTTAATTTTTTAAGAGCGGTAATTAATTTTTTATTATCTCTTTGGTGTAAACCTATTGATGGTTCATCCAATACATATAGAACACCAGTAAGTCCTGAACCGATTTGAGATGCGAGCCTTATCCTCTGAGCTTCTCCACCAGATAGTGTTCCTGATTCTCTGGATAATGTTAGGTAGTTAAGACCTACATTTAATAGAAAATTTAGTCTCTCATTAATTTCTTTAAGAATATGTTGAGCAATTTTATTTTCTTTTTCGCTTAAGACATTTTCTAAATTTGCAAACCATTTTTGAGCTTCATCAATTGATTTTTCAGTCACATTACTAATATTTAAATTATTGATTTTGACACACAAAGCTTCATCTTTTAACCGCATCCCTTTACACTTTTCACAATCTGTTTCACTTTGGTATTGAGATATTTCTTCTCTTTTCCATTCACTATCAGTCTCTAGATACCTTCTTTCAAGATTATTAATTACACCCTCAAAGGTCTTTTTAGTTGAATAAGATTCATATCCATCGTCGTAAGAAAATTTTATTTCTTCTTCGTCTGAACCATAAAGAATTATATCTTGTAATTTTTTTGAGATTTTTTTCCAAGGCTCAGACATTGAAATTTTATAATGTTTAGCAATTGAAGCTAAAGTTTGAGCATAATATAATGAAGTTGTTTTAGACCATGGTTCAATCACACCGTCTTGGAGACTTTTTTTTGGATCTGAAATCACAAGATTTGGATCTATATTTAAATTATGACCTATCCCCTCACACTCCTCACAAGCACCATAGGGTGAGTTAAATGAGAATAATCTTGGCTCAATCTCTTCAATAGTAAAACCACTTTCAGGACAAGAAAATTTTGATGAAAACGTAATAGTTTCTTTTTTTCTCAATTTTTTTGGTAAAGTTTCGTTTTCATATTCTACTACTAATAAACCATCGGATAGACTCAATGCTGTTTCAACACTGTCTGCTAATCTATTTCCTAAATTTGAATTTAATATTACTCTATCAACTATAATTGATATATCGTGTTTAATCTTTTTGTTTAGACTTGGGAATTCATCAATACTAAGATATTTACCATCTACTTTAATTTTCGAGAAACCCCTTTTTTTATAATTTAATATTTCTTTTTTATATTCACCTTTTCTACCTCTAACTATAGGAGCTAGAATGAAAATAGTGTTATTTTTTGGAAGTTTCTTAATTTTATCAACCATCTCACTAATTGGTTGAGATCTTATAGGCTTTCCTGTGAATGGAGAGTATGGCACACCAATTCTGGCAAACAAAACTCTCATATAATCATAAATTTCAGTTACTGTAGCTACTGTAGATCTTGGATTTTTTGAAGTATTTTTTTGTTCAATGGAAATTGCAGGACTTAAACCTTCAATGAAATCCACATTGGGTTTTTTCATTTTATCTAAAAATTGACGAGCATATGAGGAGAGACTCTCTACATATCTTCTTTGCCCTTCTGCATAAATTGTATCAAATGCTAAAGAGGATTTTCCTGACCCAGAGAGGCCTGTTATCACAACTAATTTCTCTTTTGGAATTTCTAGAGAAACATTTTTTAAGTTGTGTTCTTTAGCGCCTTTTACAACGATTTTTTTCAACATTTTTTTT
>MDSW01140238.1_pt1 | contig 14310 bp, 19 predicted proteins | sample 811171 | NCBI WGS metagenome assembly MDSW01 (sample SAMN05326641, study PRJNA326480) | marine metagenome | isolation source: seawater | place: Atlantic Ocean: North West | collected 2012 | reverse complement strand
TATTCAAGTATATTTTACATAAAATTCAACCTCACTTAGATAATAATGAAGACCAAGATGGGTCAGAAGCGTCGGTTTTTGTAGAAAGTTTCCTCTCATTATATCCAGTAATATCTATTGACCATAATTTAGCAGAAAATCCCTTTCCTTTATCGCCGGCTTTTGTTTCTCTATAAAAAACCAAAACTCTGCCATTTGGTGACCATGATGGAGCCTCTTGATAGTAATTCTCTGTTAAAAGTCTTTCCCCTGTTCCATCGGTTCTCATTACACCTATATAAAATTTTCCTTTATGCATTTTTGTAAAAGCAATAAGATCTCCTCTAGGAGACCAAACTGGTGTACCGTAAATACCTTTTCCAAAAGTAATTCTTTTCACATTACTTCCATCACTTCTCATAACATAAATTTGTTGCAATCCACTTCTATCTGAATTGAATGCAATAAACTTTCCATCTGGAGAGAACGAAGGTGATGTATCTATTGAAGAATGTTCAGTAATCCTCTCAACTATTCTTGTATCCAATTCCATTGTATAAATATCCGAATTTCCATCTTTTGCAAAACTCATGATAATTTTTTTTCCATCAGGTGAAAATCTAGGCGCAAATGTCATTCCAGGAAAATTTCCAACAATATCTTGGGTTCCTGTTTCAATATCTAACAAATATACTCTTGGCATGTTTCTAAAATACGACATATAAGTGACCATCTGATTTGTCGGATTAAATCTTGGCGTTAAAACTAATTCATTTCCTAAAGTAAGATATTTTGTATTCGAACCATCTTGATCCATTATTGCTAATTTTTTAACTCTTTGGTTTTTTGGTCCACTTTCAGCAACATATATTATCCTTGTATCAAAATAACCTTCTTCACCTGTCAATCTCTCATAAATTTTATCCGATATTATATGTGCAACTCTTCTCCAATTAGATGGAGTCGTGGTGAAAGCAAGAGCTGTCATTTCTTTTGCAGCGGTCAAATCCCAAAGTCTAAACTCTACTTTTAATTTTTCATCTTTTACAATCAGTTTACCAGTAACTAGAGCTTGTGCTTTAATTAATCTCCAATCCTCAAATCTAGGTTTTAAATGCGCAATATCCGGCTTTTGCACAAAAGCATCTTTTTTTAAAGGATTAAACAATCCTGTATTTCTGAAATTTTTCTCAATTATTGCAGAAATATCTTCACCTAAGTTTTTGATTTTTAATTCTTTGTAATTTTCTGACTTAATATCTACATGGAGTGGTGAAACTGCTATTGGTAATGGGTCAAGATTTCCTCTGGTGATATCTATCTCAATAAGTGAGTAAGATTTATTAATAAATATTAAATAAATTAAAAAAGTAAAAATAATTATTCGCATATCATCCTTTTAACATTTCAGTTGGATTAAAATTTAATTGAAGGTCTTTCCATCTATCGTATCCAGTTGGAGGTACCTTAAGAGGCTGGCAAAGTCTAACGGCTCTCAAAGCACTTTCAGCTAATACTTTATAGAATTTTTGACCAGGTCTATTCATTCTCTCATGATCTAAAATTTCAGATTTAATAATGGTTCCATCTTTCTTCAATTGTAATTTTATTCTTACTAACAAATTCTGGTCATACGGGAGTCCCAGTGGTACGCTCCAACAACCAAATATTTGAGCTCGTAATGCATCTTCCTGTGATAAAGTAAGACCTGTAGCAAATGAATTTTTTTTTGAGCTTTGAGTTATTTTTTTGCTTTCCTTTTGTTTAATTGCCTCTGTTTCTTTCGCTTTATCTATCAAAGCTGCTATCTGATTAGTGTCAATAATTTCCTTTTTTTCAAATTCTGAGGATTGCCTGATCTCTGGTTTTACTTCCTCAGGATTTTGTTTTTTTTTCACTATTTTTTTTTCTTCTTTATTCTCTTTTGGTAGAGGTATTCTATCAGGTTTTTCTTTAGCTTTAGCAGCTGGGGGTGCTTGCTCTGAAACTACTCTTTCCTCCTCTTTTTTTTTTGTTTCTTCAATTATTTTTCTCACTTTGGGTGCGTAAGGAATATTAGTTTTGTCTGAAATTTGAATGAGCTCTACTGAAACTATCGGTGGTAATTCAACTGGTTCTCTAAGCATAAAGGGTAAACTTAAAACTGTAAGAATAATCATTAAAGAGTGAAAGGTAATTGAGTAAAATAAACTTCTTATCATAGATCATCCTAATTTTTATAAGGCTCAGATATTAAGGCAACTTTTGAAAAACCTGCTCCAGATAGAGTCCCCATTACTTCTAAAACTCTTCCATAATTAATATTTTTATCACCTCTAACATAAATTCTAGTATCAGTTCTATTTTTTGCTATAGCTAGTAATTTTGGTACCATTTTTTGGTAAGTGACTTGATGTTCTTGAATATAAATTTCTCCCTTAGAATTTATACTTATAGTAAGTGGTTCTTGATCATCAGGAAGGGAGTCTGCTGCAGACTCTGGTAAATCAACTTGAACTCCAACTGTCAACAAAGGTGCAGTTACCATAAATATTATAAGTAAGACGAGCATTACATCAACAAATGGAGTTACGTTAATCTCGCTCATCGGTTCATTTTTGGAGCGATTAAATTTAAATGCCATTATTAAATAATTGAAAGAAATCTTTTTGAAAAATTATCTATTTTCGAAAAATATCTTCTCGAGTCACTGTTAAATTTATTAAAAGCCACCACTGCTGGTATCGCAGCTAACAAACCTAATGCAGTTGCAAATAATGCTTCTGCAATACCTGGAGCAACAATTGCTAAACTAGTATTTCTTGAGATAGCTATTGATTGAAAAGAATTCATAATTCCCCAAACTGTTCCGAACAATCCTATAAATGGAGCAGTTGAGCCAATAGTTGCCAAAAAAGTAAAATTTTTCTCTACTTTTTTAATTTCTGTATCTGTAGCTATTTCTAAAATTCTTTCAACTCTAGCTGTTTGAACAGCGGATGATTGTCTTTTTGTTTTAATTAGTTCGGCCATAGCTGCTTTAAAGATTAAAGTAGCTGGATCTCTTGAATTAACTGGTAAATTATTACTAAAACTTTCAGCTGATTTTGCTTTCCAAAACTTTTTTTCAAAATCTTCAGTAGATTTATTTATAGATTTGAATAACTTAAATTTATCAAAAATGAGTGCCCATGAAAATATAGAACTAGCAATTAGTAAAATGATTACAAATTTTACTACAAAATCTGCTCGAAGAAATAAACTCCATAATGAGAAGTCAGATGCTCCTCCCAGACCGACAACTTGAGCTGCAATATCTTGTTCCATTTCATTTAATTACTTTTAGAATGTGTCATGAATTTGGCGTTTTTTGATAAATAGCTACTCATTTTGGTTCAATCTCGTATCGTAATAAAATCTTGCTATCAAAATAGCATCTGACTTATTTACATCTTTTTTTTTGGCCAATTGATTTGATAATGTGGGATACATTTCTATTGCTTTCGTTCTACTAGAGTCTTTAGAAGAATTAACAAGCTCAAAATGTTTCTTCCACTTTAAAGGTCTAACAAAAAAAATAGGTAATTTTAGAGCTGCACAAATTCCTTTTATAGCTCCGAAAGTTTGACCAAAATTAAACATACTTGTAACTCCTTGACCGGGCATAGCATTCACTTGTTCAACTATAACTACTACATCATTATTATTATTTGCGTATTCTTTTATAAAAGATACTAATTGGGCGCTATTAAGTTGCTTTTTATTCTTCTTTCCTTCAGCCATTACAGGCATTTCATATATGTTTAGAACTTTTTTATCTTCTAAAATTGCTATTGCTCCTGTTAAACCTGGGTCTATTCCAATTAATATCATGATTAGATTTTTATGTTTACATTAGTAAATATATTTTGAACATCGTCAAGTTTTTCAAGAGAAATGAGAATTTCCAGCATTTTTTCATTTTGTTCTTTACTTAATTCTAAATAATTCTTTGCTCTCCATTCGATTCCTGAGTATACAAATTCTGCAATTTTTTTTTCAATTTTAGTTTTAACCTTATAAAAATCTTCTTTTTCTATAATTATCTCGTGAATACTATTTTTTAAAGAGCAATCCTTAGCGCCAGAGCTTACAGCAATTTCAATCATTTCCTCTTCATTAAATTTATTTTTATCAATATGTATTATTCCGTAATTATGAAACATATGTTTTGTTGAACCTGTTTCTCCTAGTCTACCTCCATTTTTTTGTAAAACTGTTCTTATACTTGAAGCTGACCTATTTTTATTATCTGTTAATGTTTCAATTATAAAAGCTGTATTAAAGGGACCAAATCCTTCATACCTTAAATTTTCGTAATTTTTTTCCCCTGAAATATCAGACTTGCTTATAGCTCTAGAAATATTGTCTTTTGGCATGTTAGCTTGTTTCGCCGCTTGAATAGCAGTTCTTAAACGAGGGTTCATATCCGGATCTTTGTCTCCAAGTTTAGCAGCCACTGTAATTTCTCTTGAGAGTTTTGAAAAAATTCTTGATTTCTCTTTATCGGCTCTACCTTTTTTATGCTTTATTCCAGCCCAGTGAGAATGTCCTGCCATAGCTATTTTACTAAACTACCACCTTTAATTAACCTTGAGACTTTTTTGGCCAAACCAGTATTTTCATCAGCATCAACAATTATACCTGATAAAGTTCCCTCACCTTCTGCAGGAAAGTGAGAGGTAGCATTTTTATCTTTAAAAAATTTCTTAATTGAATTTTCTTTATTCATACCTATCACAGAATTATAATCTCCACACATACCAATATCGGTTTGATAAGCAGTACCTTTTTCCAAAATTCTGGTATCAGCAGTAGGTATATGTGTATGTGTTCCTACAAAACAGGTCAAGGTACCATCAAAAAAATGACCCATCGCCATTTTTTCACTAGTAATTTCTCCATGGAAATCTACAATAGAAAAATTTACATTTTTATTCAAAATAATTTTATTGCTAATTTCTTTTGCTTTTTTGAAAACATCTTCAGTTTTTCTCATGAAAACATTTCCCATCAAGTTAGTAACCCCGATTTTAAATTTATTATCTTTTGTAGAAAAAATCCCAAAACCCCTACCCGGGGAACCTTCTGCAAGATTAGCAGGTCTTAAAAGTCTATTCTCTTGATCTATAAATTTTAATGTTTCCTCTTTATCCCAAATATGATTTCCAGAAGTGATTACATCAATGCCTTGTAAAAAAAATTCGTCTGCTATTTCTTTAGTGATACCTTTGCCATCATTTGCGGCATTTTCACCATTAATAACAGTAAAATTAATTTTGTTTTCTTTAATTGTTTTAGAAAGGTTTTTTTTTAATGCTTCTCTACCCGACGCTCCTACTACATCGCCCAAGATTAAAATTTTCATTATATTAATCCTTTATCTGTTAAAATATGGTCTAATTTAAAATCTTTATCATTAACTGGAATTTTATGATATTTTTGAAAAGAAAATGCAACACCAACTGTTAAGATTTTTTTGTGCTTTTTGATATATTTATTTAGATATTTATCGTAAAACCCTTTTCCATAGCCTAGTCTATTTTTATTATTATCAAATGCTAGAAGTGGAACTAAAATTAGATTTGGAACTATTGTGTATAATTTAGCAGGCTCTAAAACGCCAAATTTATTTATGAATAAAATGTCGTTTTTTTTCCAACTGTAAAAATTCATCATATTATTTTTTTCAATGACTGGAAGGTAAAAGTTAAATCTTTTAAAATATTTAATATCTAGTATTTTAAGGACATTAACTTCAAAATTACTTGGGTAAAATATTGAAATATCTAGATTTTTATTTTTAAGTTTTTTTTTAATTAAAATTTTTAAAGGATCAAAAAAATTTTCATTAATTTGAAAAAAATTTTTTTTCCTTTTTAATACATATTTTTTTCTGATCAGTTCTTTTTTGCCCATCTACTGAATTTTAGATAGACTTTCTGTATTTGAGATAATTTTTTCTAATGACTGCGTGGTTTTATCAAGCATAGTCTCATAAAGACTATTATTCTTTTCAATAGTTTTTTTAAAGTTTTCTAATTCATCATTTAGATGATGTATCTCTAAATCCTTTCCTTTCTTGTATTTTATTGCAAGTGATTTTATTTCTCTAAATTTATTTGAAATTTCATCTAATTTAATTTTTTGTTTAGTAACTTTTTGTTTTAAATCAAAATATTCATCAATTAATTGAATTGTAGTTATTAACAAAAGTTTGTTTTCTCCAATATTTCCCAACTTATCTTTAAGCTCTAAATACTTTTTATCTAAAAATTTTGTTAATCTTTTCAAAGACTCCTCTTGGCCATCATCACAAGATAGTAAGTAATCTTTATTATTAAATCTAATATTTACGTTTGCCATTTTTCAATTTCTGATACTAAATTTTCAGTCTCCTGACTTAATTCTTCTATTTCTTGGTTGAAATTTTCCTCCAGTTGTGAGGTTTCTTTTACTTCTAATTTCAATTTAGTAATCTTTTCTTTTAAAAACTTATGTTCCCTCAACAATTCTTGATTTTTTTTTTCTATTTCAGCTTTTTGCCTCATTATTTCATTTTTTTCGGTTCTAATTTTTTCTACCTCATATGCTGGCTGTGAATAAGTAGAGGTAAGTGAATTAAGTTTATTAATTAATTGATTTAAATTTTTTTCTTTCTTTTCAATTATACTCATAAATTATTATATCATATTATTGATATACTTAATTTAAGTCTATATAGGTAATAAAAAGTGAGCGTAAAATTTAATCAACTATCAAATGCGGTAAGATTTTTGTCAATCGATGCTGTGCAAAAAGCAAATTCTGGTCACCCAGGAATGCCGATGGGTATGGCTGATGTTGCTACAGTTTTATTCAAATACCACCTCAGGTTTAATCCTAAAAATCCAAATTGGATAAATAGAGATAGATTTATTTTGTCTGCCGGTCACGGTTCTATGTTGCTATATTCTCTACTACACCTAACAGGATATGAAAGTGTTTCTATTAAAGATATTAAAAATTTCAGACAATTAAACTCTATTTGTGCTGGTCACCCCGAGTATAAAAAAGGAACCGGAATCGAGACTACAACTGGACCATTAGGACAAGGCTTAGGAAATGCGGTAGGAATGGCTATCGCTGAAGAAATTTATAGAAAAAAATTCGGCTCTGATATTATTAATAATAAAACATATGTTATTGCGAGTGATGGAGATCTTATGGAGGGTATCAGTCATGAGGTTATGAGTTTAGCAGGACATCTTAAATTAAAAAATTTAATAGTTTTTTTTGACAATAATAAAATATCAATTGATGGTTCAACTTCATTAAGCGTATCTGACAATTATAAAAGAAGATTTCAGTCATATGGCTGGAATTTTTTAGATATAAATGGACATAATGAAAAACAAATAACAAAAGCTATTTCGAAGGCGTCAAAATCTAACAAACCAACTATAATATCTTGCAAAACAGTAATTGGCTTTGGATCACCTAATAAATCTGGAAAAGCATCCTCTCATGGCTCTCCTCTTGGGGAGGAGGAAATTAAGTTAGTAAGAAAAAAGCTTAAATGGACTAATAAACCATTTGAAATCCCTCAAGAAATTTTAAATGAATGGAGAAAAATTGGAAATAAAGGTGAAAAATTAGAAAAAAAATGGCAAGAAAATATAAATAAAAAAAATTCAAAAATTAAAACGAATTTAGAAGATAATTATTTAAATTTTGAATTAGAAAGTTTGGAAAGTTTGATTGAAAAAGAAAAGACTAAATATTTTGACACCAAGCCAAGCTTAGCTACTAGACAGTGTTCAATGGCAACAATTGAAAGTATTTCAAATTTGCTTCCACAATTAATAGGTGGCTCAGCTGATTTAAGCGGATCTAACAATACAAAAACTAATAATTCTAAGGTAATTAATTCTAAAAATTTCGACGGAAATTATATACACTACGGAGTAAGAGAGCACGGTATGTCTTCAATAATGAATGGCTTAGCTCTTTATGGAGGATTAATACCTTATGGTGGAACATTTTTAATTTTTTCTGACTATAGTAAACCTTCTATTAGATTATCTGCTTTAATGGGTTTAAAGGTAATTTATATTTTTTCTCATGACTCTATTGGTTTAGGAGAGGATGGCCCTACTCATCAACCTATCGAGCAGCTTGCAGGCCTTAGAGCGATCCCAAATTTAAATGTTTTTAGACCTGCAGATATCAATGAAACTTTAGAGTGTTGGGAGATAGCTTTAAAAAGCAATGGCACTCCTAGCGCAATTGCTTTATCAAGACAAAAAGTTCCGTATATCAATCCAAAAAATACTAGAGAAAATAAGTCTAAAAAAGGGGCATACGTAGTTAATATTACTTCGCACGACGGTAATGTAACTATTGTAGCATCAGGAACTGAGGTCGAACTAGCTTTAAAAGTTCAAGAAAAACTCAAGGAAAACAATATTCATTCTAAAGTTGTTTCAATGCCATGCATGGAACTTTTTGACAAACAGCCAGAAGATTTTCGAAATGATATTATAGAAAAAAATTCATTAGTTGTTACATTAGAAGCTGGCAGTGTCATCTCTTGGCAAAAATATATAAAAAATAAAGGAATGAATATAGGTATAGATCAGTTCGGAGAAAGTGCGCCTTACAAAGATGTATACAATCATTTTGGTCTATCAGAAGAAAAGATAACTAATTTCATTCAGAAAAAATTAAGAGAATAATTTCAGTTGATGAAAAAAATAAATTTTTTTCCTGATGACTTGAATGTTCGGAACAAAAAAATAATTCTTAGACTAGACTTAAATGTTCCTCTTAAAAATAAATTAATTATGGATGATACTAGAATAATTATGTGTCTTCCTTTTATAAATACACTAATAGAAAAAAAAGCCAAAATAATCATAATAAGCCATCTTGGTCGACCAAAAGGATTGAGAGATCCAGCTCTATCTTTAATGCCAGTTTATAAATATCTCAAAGAAAAACTTCAAACAAATGTTTATTTCTTTATGGGAAATTTTGATACTACTGTGCAAGAAAAATTTTCTCATTTAAAAGAAGGAGAGGTAATATTAATTGAAAACATAAGATTTTTTAAGGAAGAAACTTCAGATGATGAAAATTTCTCAAAAAAATTAGCTTCACTTGGAGATATTTATGTAAATGATGCTTTTTCTTGCTCACATAGAAAACAATCATCTATTCATAATATAACTAACTTTATAAATAAAACTTTTGCCGGGCCTCTTTTTAAGAAAGAAATAGATTCAATCAATCTGATTATCAAGAACAAGAAAGAGCCAGTAACATGTATTATTGGAGGTGCAAAAATTTCAACCAAAATAAATGTGATCACAAGTCTACTTGGTAAAATTAATAATTTTATCGTTGTTGGTGCAATGGCTAATAATTTTTTTGTTTATAAAAATTTTAAAGTTGGAAAATCTTTAATTGAGAATAATACAAAGGAAGCTATTAGACGAATTTACGATGAAGCTAATAAAAAAAATTGTAAGATAATAATACCAGAAGATTGTGTCGTTGCTACTAGCTTTGAAGGAGAAGGAAAAAATAAAAGCCTAGAGAAAATCGAAGAAAATGAAATTATTTTAGATATAGGTTCAGCTACTGTAAAAAAAATTAAACAAATAATAAGTCAGTCTAATACTATTTTATGGAATGGGCCCGCAGGATATTTTGAAAATAAAAATTTTCTCAACGGAACTAAGTCTATAGCTAAAGCTATCTCAGAAAATACTAAGAATAATAATTTGATTTCTGTTTTGGGCGGAGGAGATACATTGGCAGCAGTTAATAAGATTGAAAATGAACTTTCATTTTCTCACTTATCAACAGCAGGTGGTGCATTTTTAGAGTACTTAGAAGGAAAAGACTTGCCTGGCATAAGTGTTTTAAAATAAATAATCGATATGACATTAAATGATATTGCTAAAAAAATGTGCACTAGAGGGAAAGGTATTCTGGCTGCGGATGAAAGCACTGGAACAATAGCTAAAAGATTTAAAAGTATAAATGTAGAAAATTTGGAGAAGAATAGATTAAATTTTAGGCAAACACTTTTTAATTCAAGTGCAATGAAAAATTATATTGGAGGAGTAATTTTATTTGATGAAACTATAAGACAAAATTCTACTTTAGGTCCCTCAATACCAGAATTAATATCTCGTAATGGGGCTATACCGGGAATTAAAGTAGATAAAGGAGCTAAACCATTGGCAGGATCTGGTGATGAAACAGTAACTGAAGGTCTAGATGGTTTGCGTGAAAGGTTAAAAGAATATTATGATTTAGGTGCAAGATTTACAAAATGGAGAGCCGTGTACAAAATTTCAGATAAGTTTCCCTCAGCTCAATCAATTAAATCAAATGCTCATGCGCTTGCGAGGTACGCTGCTTTAGTTCAAGAAGCTAAAATGGTACCTATTGTAGAGCCTGAAGTTCTTATGGATGGAGATCATAATATTGATAAGTGTTACAAAGTTACCACTGATGTTTTGAATGAATGTTACAACGAACTTGAAATTCACAAAGTTGATTTAAAAGGAACTGTGCTAAAACCTAATATGATAATTCCTGGCTCGGAGTGTAGAGAAAAATCAAATTGTCAAGAAATAGCAAGAAAAACTTTAGATTGTTTAAAGAAAAACGTTCCGAAGAATGTACCTGGTATTGCATTTTTGTCTGGAGGTCAATCAGAAATTGAGTCTAGTAAAAATCTTAATGAGATAAATAAAATAAATGATAGTAATTTTTTGATTACCTTTTCTTATGGAAGAGGTTTGCAAGCTAGCGCATTAGAAGAGTTTGGGAAAAACCAAGAGAACATTGTAAATATTCAAAAAGCTTTTAATCATAGAGCTAAAATGAACGGTCTTTCCTCGATAGGAGAATGGTCTGAAGAGTTAGAAAAAGAGACTACAGCTTAAATCCTTTGAAGAGAATAGTTTATTTAATTTCGCCGAACAAAATAAATAAGGACTTTTTTTATAATTTAGATAAAGTTTTATCATTTGAAAATGTTAAATTTTTTCAGCTACGATTAAAAAAAACAAAACCCAATTCTCTTCTTAAAATTGCCTACAAGATTAAAAAAATTACTAAAAAACATAAAGTAAAACTTATAATTAATGATGATTATATTTTAGCTTCCAAAGTTAAATCAGATGGTTGTCACATGGGTCAACTCGATGGAAATATTATTAAAGCGAGAAAAAAACTTAGAAATAAAATATTAGGAGTTACTTGTCATAGCTCTAAAACTTTTGCAGAAAATGCAATTAAAAACAAAGCAGATTATATTGCATTTGGCTCTTTTTTTAAATCTAAACTGAAACCTAGTGCAAAAATGGTTAACATGGATATTTTGAAGTGGGCAAGCAAGAATATAAAAAAACCAATTGTGGTAATTGGTGGAATTAATAATCAAAATTACAAAAAATTAATAAAAGCTGGAGCAAAATATATTGCAATATCAAGTTATATTTGGGATAACCCAAAGTTAAAACCTGAATTTGCAATAAGAATGTTCAAATGAAAATTAATGCTAATGAAATAAAACCTGGAATGATAATCGAACACAAAAATGATTATTGGAATGTTCTAAAAACACAACATGTTAAACCGGGAAAAGGTGGGGCCTTCAATCAAGTAGAATTAAAAAGTGTTGTTAAGGGCACAAAATTAAACGAAAGGTTTAGGTCTAACGAAACAGTTGAAAAAGCAGAAGTGGATGAAAAAAAATTTAACTTTTTGTATATAGATGGTGAAAACTGTTATTTCATGGACAATACAAATTTTGAACAAGTCGAAATTCCAAAATCTATTACAGGTGAACAACATAAACTTTTAAAAGAAAATTTAGAAGTTGTGATTTCATTTATGGAAGAAAAGCCAATTTCCATAGAGTTACCTAAGAATATTGAGTGTATAATTGAAACAACGGATGCTGCAATAAAAAATCAAACTGTATCCTCTTCATACAAACCTGCAATACTAGATTGTGGTATAAAAATTAATGTTCCACCTTTCTTAGAAAGTGGAGAAAAGATTGTAGTTGATACTCGAACTTTAGAATATGTAAAAAGAGCAAATCAATGAGATTAAATTCTCCAAAAATTAATTTGATTACTAGAGCTTGTATGAAAGCATCTAGATCTTTAATTAGAGACTTTGGAGAAATCGAGAATTTACAGGTTTCAACAAAAAGCCCGGGTGATTTTGTATCGTCCGCTGACAAAAGAACTGAAAAAATTTTAATAGAAGAGTTGCAAAAAGCACATCCTGAATATGGAGTGATAACTGAAGAGTCTGGAGTATTAAATAAGAATAATTTAAAGAATAGGTGGATAATTGATCCAATTGATGGAACAATGAATTTTTTAAATGGTATTCCACAATTTGCAATTTCTGTTGGCTACGAGGAAGATGGAGAAATTAAATGTGGAGTAATTTTTAATCCTATAATGAACGAAATGTATTGTGCTGAAAAAGGTAATGGTGCTTACTTGAATAACTCAAGAATAAGAGTTTCTAAAAAAAAAAAAATCAAAGATGCGCTGATTGTTACCGGCGGACCAAAAGGGATAAGCAAAATAAAAGATAAAATTTTTTCAGAGTATATTAATGTCTCTAAAAATGTTTCAAATGTGAGAAAATTTGGAAGTGCTGCTTTAGACATGGCATATGTTGCTTGCGGAAGATTTGACGGATACTGGCAAAGAGAACTGAATTACTGGGATATAGCTGCAGGAATAATTATTTTGAAGGAGGCAGGAGGATTTGTTGATTTTTTTGAAGCTGATATGAACGCACCTTTAAAAAAGAATATATTAGCTACTAATTCAAATATACACGAAGAATTAAGAGATCTTATTAATAAAAAAGATATTGAGTAAAAAGTATTATTAATATAAAACTCCGCTCATGAAAAAAAATATACATCCAGATTATCATAAGATTAAGGTCGTAATGACAGATGGAGCTGAATTTGAAACAAGATCTACTTGGGGAAAAGAAAATGACGTTCTTAAGCTTGATATAGATCCAAAGTCTCATTATGCTTGGACTGGTGGAGCTCAAAAAATTTTAGATAAAGGTAGAGTAAGTAAATATAATAAAAAGTTTAGCAATCTTAGATCAAAAAAATAAATTATGACTGATACACCATTTATGCCTAAAGCAACTGCTGTATGGCTAGTAGAAAACACCACATTAACTTTTAAACAAATTGCTGAGTTCTGTGACCTACACGAACTTGAGATTAAAGGTATAGCCGATGGAGATGTCGCTAAAGGTATAAAAGCTTACAATCCTATACTCGCAGGCCAACTTTCTAGAGAGGAAATTGAGATATGCTCAAATAATCCTGAAAAAAAATTGAGTTTATTAAAGAAACTTGATGAAGTCGAAGTTAAGGAAAGAAAAAAACCTAAGTATACACCTTTATCAAAAAGACAAGATAGACCTGATGCAATATTATGGTTGTGTAAAAATGCTTCAGAATTAACTGATGGACAAATTTCTAAGCTGGTAGGAAGTACTAAAGGTACTGTATCACTTATAAGAAAAAGAAGTTATTGGAATTTTTCAAATCTAAAACCTAGAGACCCTGTTATCTTAGCATTGTGTACACAAGAAGCTTTTCAGAAAACTTTAGAAAAAGCAAAAAGAAGAATTGAAAGAGAGAGAAAAGCTAAAATTAGAGAGGAAAAAAAGGCGCAAGAAGCTTCTCTATAGACAAACAATTAATCAAATGATAACAACCATTGAAATTAACTGGAGGTTTTTATTAAAATAGAAGTAAAAGATAACAATGTAGAACAAGCAATTAGGGTCTTGAAAAGAAAATTGCAGAAAGAGGGTTTTTTTAAAGTAATGAAAATGAAGAGTACCTATGAAAAGCCATCTGAAAAAAAAAAGAGAGTTCAAACAGAAAATCTTAAAAGAATAAAGAAACTACAAAAACTTAAGAATAGATATTAAATTTTTTAAAATGAGAGGATTAATAATGCCATCAGGAAAAGTAAAATGGTTTAATGCCAAAAAAGGTTATGGGTTTATTACAGATGACAAATCTAAGAAAGATATATTTCTTCATGTGTCTGCGTTAGAAAGTTCTAAATTAAGAGTTCTAAAAGAAGAGCAGAAAATTTTTTACGATATAAAAGAGGAAAAAGATAAACTTCAAGCTATAAATATCAAAAAAAAATAGTTTAACGCGGGGTGGAGCAGTCTGGTAGCTCGTCAGGCTCATAACCTGAAGGTCGTAGGTTCAAATCCTACCCCCGCAACCAAAAT
>MDSW01067364.1_pt1 | contig 14310 bp, 16 predicted proteins | sample 811171 | NCBI WGS metagenome assembly MDSW01 (sample SAMN05326641, study PRJNA326480) | marine metagenome | isolation source: seawater | place: Atlantic Ocean: North West | collected 2012 | reverse complement strand
GGGTGCAGATAGTAGGCTAGTAAGTGATGGTTTTGATATAGGCATAAGAAAAAGTTGGGAAGAAGCATTACGCTCAGTAGAGGATAATGGTGGAATTCCGTATGCTATTCCGGCTGGAGCTTCAGTTCACAAATATGGAGGTTTAGGCTACGTTGGTTTTGCTGAAGAAGTAAGGTCTCAAGAGAAAGAGATGAATATTAAATTTGATTATATCATAGTATGTGTCGTTACAGGCTCAACTCAGGCTGGAATGATAGTTGGCTTTGCTCATGATGATCGTGCAGATCGAGTGATTGGAATAGATGCCTCTGGCACGCCTGACAAGCTAAAGAAACAAGTGAAAGAAATAGTTAACAATACAGCTCATTTGGTTGAATTGGGAAGATCTGTTAGTGAAAAAGAAATTATTATAAATCCAGATTATGCTTATCCGGCCTATGGTGTTCCGAGCGAAGAAACAAATGAGGCCATCAGGCTTGCAGCAAGAACTGAAGCCATGATTACTGATCCAGTTTATGAAGGTAAATCTATGCAAGGGATGATTGATCTTGCCAGAAAAGGTTTTTTTAAAAAAGGATCTAAAATACTTTATGCCCATTTAGGTGGAGCACCAGCAATAAATGGTTACTCATACACCTACAGAAACGGATAAGTTTTGAATCTTTTTCTTTTTGAGTTCAAACACTAGATATTGGAAATATATGGTAAATGATTTAACTAATAAAAATATCGATCGTATAATAGAAATGGCTTGGGAGGATAGAACTCCATTTTCAGATATTAAAGAACAATTTGGATTACTCGAAAAAGAGGTAATTTCTATCATGAAAGATAACTTAAAAAGAAATTCATTCATAAAATGGAGAAAAAGAGTTAGAGGTCGTAAAACGAAGATTAAAAAAATTTCTGATCGATTTAAATCGAAGATGCAGAAATGAATTCCAATAATTTTTATTACATGGTTAAATTATGTGGCTTGCTGATTGTGAATTAGATCTTTATGAATGGAGGAGAACCATCGTTGTTCTCTCTTCTGCTAGTGCTCCTTTTATTTTAGCAGCATATCTAATTTATAAAAATCAAATGAAGAGATGGATATCTTATACCCTTCTAAGTTCTTTTTTAATTGCAGTGTTTGGGTGGGAAATTTGGGTTAACTTTGGATTGATTGAGGGTGATCCTGTTAATCTAAGAAGATCAGTAGCGCTAAGTTGTGCTTTGCCTATGAATGTTAATTGGCTGCTTAATTCATTTGCGGATACGGGAATAGTATGGTTTGGAATTATACTTGTGACCTGGATATACAAAGAAAATTCTAAGCCATTTAAACAATTCTTGTGGTCGGCTTTTTCTATCCTATTTATATGGTTTATGGCACAAAATATTTTTGTCGAGACAATAATTTATCATAACCAAGTAGGAGGAGGAGCACTTTTATCATGGGCACCACTAATGCCATTAGGACCTTGGTTTAATCCAGTATTAATGTCTTTTGGTGAACGAGATGTAACTTTACAGTCACAGTCAGCATGGCTCATAGCTAGTCCGATATTTTATAAAATTTCTATTTTTTTCTATCAAAAAACTGGTGGTAAGTAGAATTTAATAAAACTTCTTGATTTAGACCAAACTAAGAATTAGTGGTTATTAGTGATTAAAGAAAATAACTCACTTGCTATATTCTACATTATTGCAGGAATGACTGTTTTTTCTGTACAGGATACACTTGTAAGAATTTTATCTAGCGAAGTATCAATTTTACAAATTATGTTTTTAAGAAGTTTAGTTGGCTTAGCTATATTATTTATTTTTTTAAAAATAATAAAAATTCCAATAATTTTTAGCTCTGAATACCCATTATTAACTGTAATAAGGGCCATACTATTCATGTTTGCTTTTCTATTTTATTATATTGGCTTAGCTTATTTACCTTATGCTGTCACAACAGCACTTTTTTTTACAACTCCATTCTTTATCACTATTCTTTCAAAAATATTCTTAAAGGAGACGGTAGGTTTAATAAGATTACTTACTATTATTTTTGGATTCTTAGGAGTTGTTATAATAGCTAACCCTACCATTGATAGTTTTAATATCTTTATGATATTTCCAATTTTGTGTGCACTAGGATACTCAGCTAGTATGATTATCATTAAGATGACATCTGATAAGGATAGTGTTTATTCGCAAACATTTCATGTTTACATAGCAACATTAATCTTTGCACCACTAGTAACATATTTGGGAGATTCATTTAATGCAGCGAGTGGAAACAATGTGATTTTAAATTTTGTTTTTAGGTCATGGATATTAAATTCTTATACTCAGTATCTCTTAATATTTATTGTTGGAGTATGTGTTGTTGCTGGGTTCTTATTAATTTTTAATGCATATAGAGTAGGTAAGCCTTTTGTAATTGCTCCTTTTGAATATACCATATTATTATGGTCAATTTTTTATGGCTGGTTGATTTGGGATGAAAGTGTCACATTAAGGTCTTGGGTAGGAATGGTAATGATTGTATCTGCTGGAATTTTTCTTTTTTACCGTGAAAAGATAAATAATCAGGAAATCACTACTGATCAACCACTTAGATAATTTATTTTCTTAACTAAATGTTGCTGCAGTTTTTTCAACATCTTTAAGAAATTTTTTTCTAATTTTTTCATCTACAAATGGAACAGCAAAGTATCTTTTGTATAGAATTTTTCTAATACCACAGATATGAAAGACACCTCTTTTTAATCTTCTTATAGGAAGATTTAAAAAAAAAGTTGTTATAGCTAATCTTGGAGACCCATAAGTACAGAAAATAATGGCTTTTTTGTCACCAAGGTTTCCAAGCGGATATCCATAGTTTCCTACCAGTTGTTTGAATGTAAACGCCCAAGGCGGAGCTAAAACTTTATCAATCCATCCTTCTAAAATCGCTGGCATTCGAAAATTCCAAATTGGAGCAATTAATACAATAGTATCACAATTTTCTATTCTACTTCGATGATCAAGAACATCACTTCCAGGATCTTCACCTGCAAAAACGGGATCAAATTTTTCTTTGTATAAATCTGCAACATCAACTTCATGTCCAGATTTTTTTGCACTTTCGATGAAAGTATTTTTTATAGCAGCATTAAATGAATTATTATCATAGTGACCGTATACAATGAAAAACTTCTTTTTTTTCATTAAGGAGAACCAGCACGAGAATGTTCAACTTCAATTGAATATATTTTTCCAGTTTTTTCAACACTAGCCTGTTCAGGAGTTGAAGTTTTTGCCGTACACACGAAAAGTGTTTTACCCTCTCTCCCACCCAGCATGCACGCATAAGCTCGATTTGGAGTTGTAATACGATTTGTGATTATTCCACCTTCAGTATAACGAACAACTTCAGTAGTAGTGGGTGAAGCAACCCATACGCCCATATTATTATCTAAACATATACCATCAGGAACAGGGTAGGGCGTGGCTCTACCTTCTTTAACAGGAATTTTTAAAGCTCTCACAATTCTGGTTAACAGGTAATAAGAATTGGGAATCATTTGCGCCCATACTTTTCTTCCTGATAATTTTTTATTTTCATCGATGTCAAATGAAGTTAATTTTCCTCCATAAGTTTCTCCTATGATCATTTTTTTACCATCTGGTGTAATCACAGTACCATTTGGAAAATCAAGTTTCTCCGCTGCGATATCAGCATTACCTTCTGGATCTACATGAATGAGACAGGTAGGTTTAATATTTGTAGCATGTTCTAAAGAACCAAAATTTCCTACATAAGCATGACCATCTTTGTCTACTACCATGTCATTACATTTAAAAGGGGTTAGAGAAGATAGATCTGCATGAACAGTCAAAAGATTCTTACTAAACTTCATAATTTTTCTATCAAGCATTGATACGATTAATAAATCACCGTTTGGTAGCCATCCAAGACCTGACGGTTGATTTGGAATATCAACAATTTTTTCTACATTTCCCGACTCATCCAGCGTCATTACTGCTTTATGGTAAAAATCTGAGAACCATAGCTTGCTATCATGCCAACGCGGCCCTTCTCCAAAATGAAGGCCCTCAGCTTCCAGTTTAAATTTTGCGCTCATTCAAATAATTCAATTATACTTATAACTTATTGATTTTATTATATAGAAGAGATCAAAAGGAACAACAAAACAAACAAATTATATGAGTTTTTTTAGCTATTTATCTATTAGTTTATCTAACTAAATATATGAATAAGAAAGTTTTTTTTTGTTTTTTTAGGTGTATATATTGGTACAGATACTAACTTATGGAATTTGTACTCAACGAATATCTACCTTTGGCAATATTTCTAGTGATCTCAGTGGTCATTAGCTGCCTCTTTGTACTTGCTAATTTTTTAATTGCTGTGCATAACCCTGATCCTGAAAAAAATTCTGCTTATGAGTGTGGATTTCAACAATTCGGCGATTCTAGGATGAAATTTGATGTTAGATTTTATCTCGTAACTCTACTTTTTATTATTTTTGATCTTGAAGTTACGTTCTTATTTCCCTGGGCTATTACTTTTGGAAGTCTTGGTATACTTGGCTTTACATCTATGATGATCTTCTTAGCTGTATTGACAATTGGGTTTATATACGAATGGAAAAAAGGCGCATTAGAATGGCAGTAAACACAAACCAAGATGTAACTCCAAACGAAGAGCTTGAAGAATTAAAAAAACTTTATGCTAATAAGGGTTTTCTTGTAACCAATATTAATAATTTAATCAATTGGGCGAGAACTGGCTCACTTCATTGGATGACTTTTGGATTGGCCTGCTGTGCAGTTGAAATGATGCATGTTGGAACTCCAAGATATGATGTTGAGCGTTTTGGTGCAGCACCCAGAGCATCGCCTCGTCACTCAGATGTTTTAATTGTTGCTGGAACTCTTACAAATAAAATGGCTCCAGCTCTTCGTAAGGCATATGATCAAATGCCAGAGCCTCGTTATGTTATTTCAATGGGCAGCTGTGCTAATGGTGGTGGATATTACCATTATTCTTATTCTGTCGTAAGAGGATGTGATAAAGTTATTCCTGTTGACATCTATGTTCCTGGATGTCCTCCAACGGCTGAAGCTCTCTTATACGGATTGCTCCAACTTCAAAAGAAAATTAGAAGAGAAGGCAATATCAAAAGATAGGAATGCCAGTCATGTTAGAAAATATTCTTTCTGCGATACAGGAGAACTGTAAAATTACTGACGCATTGATTAAATTTGATCAAATCCAAATTAATATTAATGCAGACGATTTAATGTCTACATTAGAGTTTTTAAAAGATAATGATTCTTGTCAGTTTAGACAGCTTACGGACATAGCTGGAGTAGATTTTCCTGAAAGAGAAAACAGGTTTGACGTGATTTATCATTTTTTAAGCTTTAAACACAATGTTAGAATCAGAGTTAAGACACAAATTAATGAAAATGATGCTATTCAAAGCATTACACAGTTGTTTCCTGCTGCAAATTGGTTTGAAAGAGAAGCATTTGATATGTATGGAATTCAATTCACTAATCATCCTGATTTAAGAAGAATACTTACTGATTATGGCTTTGAAGGTTATCCTTTGAGAAAAGATTTTCCTCTCACTGGAAATGTTGAAGTCCGGTATGACGAAATGGAAAAAAAAGTTATCTATGAGCCTGTAAAGTTGCAGCAAGACTACCGTAACTTTGATATTCAAAGTCCTTGGGAAGGTACTAAATATAATGAAAAAAAAGATAAAGATTAGAATATGGGTGATAACAACAAAACTATAACCGTTAACTTTGGTCCAGTTCATCCTGCGGCACATGGAGTACTTAGGTTGCTTTTAGATCTAGATGGTGAAGTTGTTGAAAGAGCAGATCCTCACATAGGTTTATTACATCGGGGAACAGAGAAGCTTATTGAACAAAAAACTTATCTTCAGGCAATACCTTATTTTGATCGACTTGATTATGTTTCTCCTATGAATCAGGAACATGCTTTTGCATTAGCAATTGAAAGATTATTGGAGGTCAATGTTCCGGAAAGAGGTCAGTATATCAGAGTTCTTTTTTCCGAGATTGGAAGATTACTAAGTCATTTGCTAAATGTTACAACAACCGCAATGGATGTTGGAGCTATGACTCCTATCACATGGGGCTTTGATGAAAGAGAAAAACTTTTGGATTTTTATGAAGAAGTTTCAGGCTCAAGATTTCACGCTGCATATTTCAGAGCAGGAGGAGTTCATCAAGATTTACCTGATGGCCTCCTAGATAAAATTTTTAATTTTTGCCAATCATTCCCAAAGGTTATAGATGATATTGAAAATATGCTGACTGAAAATAGAATTTTTAAACAAAGGAACGTCGACATTGGAAAGATTTCAAAAGAAAACGCTGCAGATTATGGATTTAGTGGTTTTGTTCTTAGAGCGTGTGGCGTCCCATGGGATCTGAGAAAATCGCAGCCTTACGATATCTATGATCAACTAGATTTTAAAGTTCCTGTAGGCACTAATGGCGATTGTTATGATCGATATCTTTGTCAGATGGATGAGATGAGAGAAAGTAATAAAATTATGCTCCAGTGCATAGAAAAAATGCCTAAAGGGGAAGTAATAAATAGAGATTCAAAAATTGCTGCTCCTAAGCGTGCTGAAATGAAAACTTCTATGGAAGCAATTATTCACCATTTTAAATTTTTTACTGAGGGCTTTCATGTGCCTTCAGGAGAGATTTACACTGCCGTTGAAGCGCCTAAAGGAGAATTTGGTGTATATTTAATTTCTGATGGAAGTAGTAGACCTTATAGATGTAAAATTAGAGCTCCAGGTTTTGCACATCTTCAAGCCTTTGATTTATTATCAAAAGGACATTTATTAGCTGATGTTCCAGCAATCTTAGGTTCAATAGCAATAGTTTTTGGTGAGGTTGATAGATAGCATGGCTGAAAATTTTGATTTTTCTGAAGAAAATAAATTAATAGCGGTCGATATATTAAAAAAATATCCCGATGACAGAAAACATAGTGCCGTGATGCCTCTTTTAGACATTGCTCAAAGACAGAACGATGGATGGCTATCTCGAGAAACAATTGAGTATGTAGCTGACTATCTTAGCATGCCTATTATTAAAGTAATGGAAGTGGTTACATTTTATACGATGTATCATACTAAACCAGTAGGTAGGAATCTTGTTCAAGTTTGTACTACCACTCCGTGTTGGCTAAGAGGATCAGATAATATTGTAAAGGCATGTAAAGAAATTATTTCCCCAGAACAAAATACAGTAACTAATGATGGATTATTTTCATGGATGCAGGTTGAATGTTTGGGAGCGTGTGTTAATGCGCCTATACTTCAGATTAATGATGATTACTACGAAGATCTTACATACGACTCAACAAAAAATATTCTTCAATCGCTGATTGATAATAAGCCTATCAAAGTTGGTTCTCAATCTGGAAGAAAAGGTTCAAGAGCTGAATAAATGTTAAAAGAACAAGATAAAATATTTAATAATTTATATGGAGATCAAAGCTATTCATTGACTGACGCAACGCGTAGGGGTGATTGGGATCAGACAAGCAACCTAATTAAAAAAGGTTCTGAATGGATAATTGAGGAAATGAAAAAATCGGAACTAAGAGGTAGAGGCGGAGCAGGATTTCCTACAGGTTTAAAATGGTCTTTCATGCCTAAAGATCCTGGTTCAAATAATTATTTAGTAGTAAATGCAGATGAGTCAGAACCTGGCACTTGTAAAGATAGAGACATGATAAGAAACGAGCCTCATAAATTGATTGAAGGCTGCTTGCTCTCATCTTTCGCAATGAATGCTCATAATTGCTACATCTATATTAGAGGAGAATATTTTAATGAGGCCGTTGTATTACAAAAAGCAATTGATGAAGCATACGAAGCAGGTCTAGTAGGAAAAAATGCTTGTGGTTCTGGATGGGATTTTGATATTTATTTACATCGAGGTGCAGGAGCATATATCTGTGGAGAGGAAACAGCATTATTGGAGAGTTTGGAGGGTAAAAAAGGTCAACCAAGACTTAAGCCTCCATTTCCAGCTAATAAGGGTTTATACGGTTCTCCTACAACAGTGAATAACGTTGAAACTATAGCTGTGGTTCCAACAATTTTAAGAAAAGGTGGTGATTGGTTTGCATCATTTGGTAGAGCAAAAAATACTGGCACTAAAGTTTTTTGTATCTCAGGACATGTAAATAAACCATGCAACATAGAAGAAGAAATGAGTATTCCTCTCAAAGAACTTATCGAAAAGCATGCTGGAGGTGTAATTGGTGGGTGGTCCAATTTAAAAGCTATAATACCTGGTGGGTCTTCAGTCCCACTAATTCCAAAAAAGATTTGTGACACAGTATTGATGGATTTTGACTCACTTGTTGAGGTTAAAAGTGGCCTAGGAACAGCTGCAGTAATTGTTATGGATAAAACAACTGATTTAGTGAAAGCAATTGCAAATCTATCTCATTTTTATAAACACGAAAGTTGTGGTCAATGCACTCCTTGCAGAGAAGGCGCGGGATGGATGTGGAGAATGATGCTAAAAATTTCTAAGGGAGAAGCCTCTCCATCTGATATTGATAAATTATTAGATGTCACAAAACAAATCGAAGGGCACACTATATGCGCTCTCGGTGATGCTGCGGCATGGCCTATTCAGGGACTGTTTAGACATTTTAGAGATGAAATTGAAGATCAATTAATTAAGAAAATCAGAGCTGCGTAATGGTAAAAGTAAAAATTAATAATACTGAGTATGAAGTAAGAGACGACTTTACTATTTTACAAGCATGTGAACAAGCTGAGAAGGAAGTTCCACGATTTTGTTACCATGATCGTCTATCAATTGCTGGTAATTGTAGGATGTGTTTAGTGGATGTAGAAGGCTCTCCAAAACCGGTAGCATCATGTGCAATGCCTGTAAGTGAGGGAATGTCAATTCACACAAACACTCCCTCTGTAAAAAAAGCTCGTGAAGGTGTAATGGAATTTTTATTAATTAATCATCCATTAGATTGTCCAGTTTGTGATCAAGGAGGTGAATGTGATCTCCAGGATCAAACTATTGCATACGGCGCTGAAAATTCTAGATTTGATGAAAATAAAAGAGCAGTTGAAGAAAAACAAATGGGACCGCTCATCAAGACTTATATGACTAGATGTATTCATTGTACAAGATGCATCCGCTTTGCAGATGAAGTTGCAGGAGTTAGTGATCTTGGAGCGGTAAATAGAGGTGAAAACACAGAAATTACTACTTATTTAGAAAAAACTATTGACTCTGAACTTTCAGCAAACATTGTTGATTTATGTCCCGTCGGAGCATTAACTTCAAAACCTTATCAATTTGAAGCTAGACCCTGGGAACTAAAGAAAACTGAAACCATTGATGTTATGGATGCTGTAGGATCAAATATAAGAGTTGATACATATGGCTGGAAAGTAAAAAGAGTTCTTCCAAGACTAAACGAAGATATAAATGAAGAATGGATATCCGATAAAACAAGGTATGCATGTGACGGTCTTTTAAATCAGAGAATAGACGTTCCCTATATAAAAAAAGATTCTAAGCTTAAAGAAGTCTCTTGGGATGAAGTATTTGATAATATTAATCATTGCCTAACTACAACAAGTCCTGATGAAATAGCTATTGTTGTTGGAGATTTTGTTGATTTAGAAACGAGTTTTTTAATTAAAAAACTTTCAGACAGTCTTGGAATTAAAAATATAGAATGTAGACAAGAAGGTTGCAAAATTCCATTTTCAGATAGATCTCAATACATTTTTAATTCCAAGATTAATGGCATTGATGAAACTGACTGTATTTTAATTATTGGAAGTAATGTAAGAGAAGAAGCGCCAATTATCAATTCAAGGATACGAAAACAAACTTTGAATAGAAATATCTCTATTGCATCAATTGGTGAAAATTATGACATGACTTATGAACATGATTATTTAGGGAATAATTTAAATGTACTTGAAGAACTACTTTCTGAAAAAAATCAGTTTAGTAAAAAGTTGATTAATGCTAAAAATCCAATGATAATTATTGGACAAGCAGTCCTTAATAGAGAAGATTCTCTAAAAGTTTTTTCAATTTTAGAACAAATAATCACTAAGTTTAAAATTTCAAATAATGATTGGAACGGAGTAAATATACTTCAAATTGCTGCCTCAAGAGTTGGTGCTCTTGATATGGGGCTGTATCAAAAAGCTAAATCATTAAGCGATATATATGAAGAAGCAAAAAATGGTAAGATCAAATTATTGCTATCTTTTGGTGCTGATGAAATAGATTACGCTAATTTTAATAAATGCAATATTGTTTACATTGGAACTCATGGTGATAGTGGAGCTAATAATGCTAATATCATTTTACCAGCCGCTGCCTATACTGAAAAAGATGCTATTTATATAAATACTGAGGGAAGGCTTCAATATGCAAATAAAGCTAACTTCCCACCAAATGAATCAAGAGAGGATTGGAAAATAGTAAATCAAATTAGTGAAGTTCTCAATCTAGGATGGAATATAATAAGTTTAGATGATGTAAGATCTCAGATCTGTCAGAAATTTCCATTACTGTTTGAAGATGTTAAGAGTGTGTATTCTCAGCTTTTGGCTAACAGACCTGAAGAATTTATATTTAAAAATAGTGAAATCTCTCCAATTATTAAAGACTTTTATATTAATAATACAATTTCAAGGTTCTCAAAAACTATGTCTGAATGTAGTAGGGCTCGACAGGAGTTAAGAAAGTCAGTTTCGTAATGATTGAGTTGCTTTCATCAAATTTCATTTACCTATTAATTATAGTAGGTATTTGTCTTCTTATATTTGTCCCGCTGTTACTTGGAGTTATCATTGCGTTATATGCCGATAGAAAGATATGGGCAGCTGTTCAAAAGAGAAGGGGGCCAAATGTTGTTGGACCTTATGGATTATTTCAAATACCTGCAGATGGCTTAAAATTTATATTTAAAGAGATAATTATTCCTGACGGATCAGACAAAATAGTTTTTCTTATTGCTCCCATTGTAACTTTAGCTTTATCAATCGCTGCTTGGGCAGTTGTTCCAGTTCAGGCGGGAGTTGTTTTATCTAATATTAATGTAGGAATTTTATATATTTTTGCAATTAGTTCACTTGGTGTTTATGGAATATTAATGGCAGGATGGTCTTCAAATAGTAAGTATCCTTTTTTTGGAGCATTGCGTTCTGCAGCTCAGATGGTTTCATATGAAGTTTCTATAGGATTTGTCTTAGTGACTGTTTTAATGTGTGTAGGTTCATTAAACTTAAGTGAAATTGTAATGGCTCAAAAAAATCTATGGTTTTTTATTCCTTTGTTTCCAATGTTTGTTATTTTTTTTATATCTGCTTTAGCAGAAACAAATAGACCTCCTTTTGATTTGCCAGAGGCCGAGTCAGAGTTAGTTGCCGGATATCAAACAGAGTACTCAGGTATGCCATTTGTATTATTTATGTTTGGAGAATACATAAATATTTTGTTGATGTGTGCAATGACTACGATATTATTTCTTGGCGGATGGCTTCCTCCACTTGATATTTTTCCGTTAAATGAAATACCAGGATTTATTTGGTTTATATTAAAAATAAGTTTTGTATTTTACATTTTTTCAATGGTTAAAGCGTTTGTCCCACGCTATAGATACGATCAGTTGATGAGGCTAGGATGGAAAGTTTTTCTTCCTTTATCATTACTTGCTGTAGTTTTAACTTCATCAATACTATTTTTCTTTAATTTAGCTCCAGGCATGTGATGAAAATAATAAATTTTATAAAATCATTTTTATTAATAGACTTTATGAAAGCTTTCTTTCTGTCGCAAAAATACTTTTTCAGGAAAAAAGCTACTATTAACTATCCATTTGAAAGAGGTAAATTAAGTCCTCGCTTCAGAGGGGAGCATGCCCTTAGAAGATACCCTAGCGGAGAAGAAAGATGTATTGGTTGTAAACTTTGCGAAGCTGTTTGCCCAGCTCAGGCTATTACTATTGAAACTGAACCCAGAGATGATGGCACAAGGAGAACAACAAGATATGACATCGACATGGTTAAATGTATTTATTGTGGATTATGCGAAGAGTCTTGTCCTGTTGATGCAATTGTAGAGGGTCCAAATTTTGAATTTGCCACTGAAACACGAAAAGAACTTTACTATACAAAAGAAAAACTTTTGGAAAATGGAGATAGATGGGAATCTGCTATATCTGAAAATCTAAAACTTGACGCTAAATACCGTTAATCTATGACAGCCTCTTTATTATCCTTTTATATATTTTCTGCTGTAATACTACTCTCATCTTTAATGGTTATTTCTTCAAGAAATCCTGTTCATTCAGTTCTATTTCTTATTTTAGCATTTTTTAATGCAGCAGGACTTTTTGTTATATTGCATGCTGAATTTTTAGCTATGATTTTGATCATTGTTTATGTTGGCGCCGTAGCTGTTCTTTTCTTATTTGTTGTTATGATGCTAGATTTTAGAGTAAGTTTGGATAAATCAAATATACTTCAGTACATGCCTATAGGTATCTTTGTAGGCCTAGTTTTTATATCTGAACTGGTCATTGTATTGGTTAATACAAAGTTAAATTTAGAAAATATTCAAATTTTAACTAATCCACTAAGCAACTTTGGAGGGCTTACTAATACAGAAGCTATAGGTTCTATACTTTACACTGATTATATTCTTTATTTTCAGGTATCAGGAATCATTCTGTTAGTTGCAATGGTAGGATCAATTGTTCTTACTTTAAGGGATAGAGAAGGTGTTAAAAGACAATCTATTCCTGATCAGTTGAGCAGGAGCAGTCAAATTGAATTAAAAGATGTTAAATCTAGAGAGGGAGTTGATATTTAATGATTGAGCTGAATCAATTTTTAATACTTTCGGCACTTCTTTTTACTGTTGGAGTAATAGGCATATTCCTCAACAGGAAGAACGTTATTATTATTTTGATGTCGATTGAGTTAATTTTACTTTCAGTAAATATCAACTTTATTGCCTTTTCTTACTTTTTAAATGATTTAACTGGACAAATTTTTTCATTATTTGTTTTAACGGTTGCAGCTGCAGAAGCTGCGATAGGACTTGCAATCCTTGTTATCTACAATAGAAATGCAGGCAGCATTGAAATAGAAAAAATAAGTTCTTTAAAGGGGTAGTTGATGGCTTACAGTATTGTTATTTTGCCATTAATTGGCTTTTTAATATCTTCAATATTATCTTTTTTTAATAAAAATAAATTAGTAGATCTTACATCTCAAATAATTACCTCATCATTTATTGTAGTTAGTGCAGTATTTTCATTTTATATTTTTATCGACAATATGGTTAATCCTGAAATCATAAGTCTAGAGCTTTTTACATGGATTAATTCTGGATCATTTGAAGCAAGCTGGTCAATATATCTTGATACTGTCACAAGGGTAATGCTTGTTGTTATTACTTTTGTCTCTGCATTAGTTCATATTTATTCTATTGGCTACATGTCACATGATGGAAGTATACCAAGATTTATGGGTTATTTATCCTTATTTACCTTTGCCATGATCATGTTGGTGACAGCCGATAATTTTTTACAATTATTTTTTGGATGGGAGGGTGTTGGTCTTGCATCTTATTTATTAATTGGATTTTGGTATAAAAAACCTTCCGCTAACTCAGCGGCTATTAAAGCATTTATTGTTAATAGAATAGGGGACTTTGGTCTTGCGTTAGCAATATTTACAATATTTATAATATTTGGATCCGTTAATTATGAAATAGTTTTTGAAAATATTGAAAAATACAAAGATACAACATTTAACTTTATTGGATATGACCTAAATTCAATCAATCTGATTTGTTACTTACTATTTATTGGAGCTATGGGTAAATCTGCTCAACTTTTTCTTCATACTTGGCTACCAGATGCCATGGAAGGTCCAACTCCAGTTTCTGCATTAATTCATGCAGCTACAATGGTTACTGCTGGAGTTTTTTTAGTTGTAAGATGTTCACCTCTATTTGATGTTTCGCCATCAGCTATGGCCTTTGTAACATTTATTGGTGCATCAACAGCTTTTTTTGCTGCAACAGTGGGCTTGGTTCAAAATGATATCAAAAGAATTATTGCTTACTCAACTTGTAGTCAATTAGGCTATATGTTTGTCGCAGCTGGATTAGGAGCATATGGCGTTGCAATGTTTCACTTATTTACTCATGCCTTTTTCAAAGCACTACTATTTTTAGGGGCAGGTTCCG
>MDSW01060711.1_pt1 | contig 14310 bp, 5 predicted proteins | sample 811171 | NCBI WGS metagenome assembly MDSW01 (sample SAMN05326641, study PRJNA326480) | marine metagenome | isolation source: seawater | place: Atlantic Ocean: North West | collected 2012 | reverse complement strand
CTACACGAATTGATTCCTTTGCGCAGCATGGTGATGGGTGTGATTGGATTTGTTACCATCCTCGTCTGGTTATCCACAGGTTGGATTGGCATTGGTGTACTGATTGTGGGGACTGCAATGGGATTGATGCCACCCCGAATTGGAATTCGTCGCAGTCATGGAATGGGCATCATCTTGGTTCCGATTATGATTTACACATTTGCACAGAAGTTGGACGGTTTCGGCTTCATCTGAGGTGCGGAGGCACTAAGGGCGAGACACCCTCACGCGTGAGCGCAGGGCTATGCCCTGCGGTGAACCCGATGCGTCGTAAAGCCCTGCTATTGACCATACTAATGCTGATGATGAGCCTCTCTCCTTTGGTGCAAGCCACCGAAGGAAGATCGACCGCATGCAGTGGTGACATCTGTATCAATGAGTTGATGCCAAACCCAATCGGTGCTGATACTGGAACCTATCCTGCTTGTGAATGGGTGGAACTGTACAACCGAGGAAATACGGACATCAATCTACAGGGTTGGACACTCGATGACAATTATTGGTCGCATCCAATCGATGCGAACACTTGGGTGGATTTCGCAAACTTGGCCACCCCCTATGTTCTACCTGCTGGGGGCTACGCGATTATCGCCGAAAACAATCAGGGCACACTCAAACTCAACAATGCTGGAGAAATGCTTGACCTCATCGATTCAGCGGGAACATCGGTCCACAACGTCACTACGGGGCAAGCCAGCAGTGATGTAAGCAAAATCCCTGGCAGTTTGCCAACCGATGATTTTGTCGATTCCAATACGAATACACCCGGTGCAGCCAATACTGGAGGAGCGGTAAGTGGACCCACCTATGTGGAAAGTGGACTTCGTATTACAGAAGTCATGCCAGACCCTTATTGGACCGATGACAATGCAACATGGGCAGGTCTTGGTGGAGAATGGGTCGAAATTGCAAATGTCGGCCAAGTCGCAATCAACCTCTCTGGATGGTCGATTGAGGACGCAGCAGGCAACTCCATGGACATGAATTCCACTCACCTTGTTGGAGGAACCATGATTCAGCCAGGTGAGCATCGCATCGTTGCCGTCAACGGAACCCGAACCTACGGGATGCTGAACAATGGCCAAGGTACCGAGAAAGTCAAACTCATCATGCCGAGTGGAGACATTACCCATCAAGTCGAATACACTGGACCCACTGCTCCCGGACATTCCTATGTCAACCTCTCCGCTACAACACCCGAGTGGGGGCGCAATGCAGATTCACTGATGACCGCAAAGTGGCCTACGCCGATGGATTTCAATCCACCAAATTCGATCCTTCCTGGACTCGGTATTCAGATGAACGAAATTTTGGTCAATGCCAGCACTGCTCCAGATTCATCAGGCGCATGGATCGAATTTTACTATCCAGATACTGGACAAACACAGGCATTGGATCCTTCAACAATCGCTATCCATACAGGGACTGGTGTGTTTCGGGCGAACCCATTGCCCGCAAATTTTTCACCGGGTGAATTGTACGTTTACGGCCCAATCTCAATGATTGTCATCTATGACTCAATCTCCTTAGTCGATGGAAATGGAGACGTTCGACAATTTGTTTCTTGGGATTCAGCACATCCTGAGAACGTGAGTATCGTACCTGCAGACCCAATGATGCCTGAAGGTCAGTGGATGCCTTCCGCTTACAACACACCTGGTGCACTGAATCCGGGTCAAGGCAATACGAATCCTGACAATGAAACCATAGACACGGGCTTGAGAATCTCTGAATTCTTACCGAATCCGATTGGTTCAGATTCGCAAATCGGAATGGATGGTGAATGGGTTGAACTTGTCAATACCGGGAATCAAACCGTTGACTTGAGTGGTTGGGAATTACGCTCAGGTTCTGGCTTTGATCTGCCCTCCTCAAGTCTGGCTCCCGAAGAATATGTGGTATTCCCATTGGGTGGAGAATCGATTACTCTCACGAATGCTCAAGGTACACTCCAACTCAACGACCCACAAGGAATTTCAGTCCATACAGCCGTTTGGGATCACTCCGCATACGGGATGAGTATGGTCCCAGGTGTGAGTTCAAGCCAACTGTGGGTAGTGGGGGCTTGGCCAACACCTGGTGAAGCAAACCACATCTTTGAGCAACCTTACTCAGGACCCACTGAAGTACTGATGTCGGAAGTTAGTCCGCAATGTTCGAACCCTGTCGATGGTTTGGTCAGTGAATGGGTAGAATTGCACAATGCAGCAGGCTATGCGGTCAACCTGTCACGGTGGATGGTGCAAGATGCCAGTGGTGGCGCTGCAGCAGTTGCGCCTGATCGATTATGGAATCACACACTGAATTCTATGATATTGGAGTCAGGTGATTATGCAGTTCTCAATCTTCAAGATAATATCCTCACAAATCAAGGAGAAACAATTGCACTGATTGACCCCAATGGAAACTCGATTCAAACCCTTACGTGGGATACCAGCTCAGATTGTGAAACCCTTGAGTCACGAAATGGTGATGCAGAAACACGACAAACACTGTGGCCTACGCCGGGTCAAGAGAACCCCTTGATTCACTCCTATGATGGGAGTATGACCATCAAATTCACACGCTTTATGCCTGCAGAAGCATCATTTGGACGACATAATGACTGGTTCGAAATCACCAACACAGGTGATACATGGGTCGACCTAGGCGGTTGGACCATCGCTCGACTCACAGCAGACACGACACAGAACTCCCTGATGCTCAACTACATCTTGGAGCCGGGTCAATCGGTGGTCATTTCTGAAAATCCAGATAACTTGCTCGCAGATGGTGGCCCATTTGCGATTGATGCAAATTCATTGTTTGCAAACGATCCGCCCTGGCTCATCAATAGTGGAGGTGCGTTGCAACTGATTGCACCGGATGACACCGTTGTGGACGCCTTCGTATATGGTTCAGGATATGCCGAAATCGAAGGATGGGGCGGTTTGGCACTCGAAATGCCTCCCTCTGATATGTCCGGCCTGATATTGATGCGTGGAGATGGGTGTGACGCGTTACCGGACACCGATACCTCAGCAGATTGGGAATATCGGTGGCTGCGATTGGGTTCAAGTTTGTTCTGCGATTCAGGATACTTTGGAGCCGATGGAACATTGACGCCGACAAATTCACCTCGAGGTGCTTTACAACAAATGGTGGATTGGATCAATGGAGCAACAACTTCATTGCATCTGCACATTTACCAGTTTGACTCGCCAGAGTTGTTCTTGGCAATCGAAGCCGCAGTCATGCGAGGTGTAGAATGCACGATTCTACTAGAAGGGCAAATATTGGGCGATGCTTCAGATTCTGAGAACCAACGTGGCTGGGCTGATGAATTGCACAATGCTGGCTGTACCGTTCTGTGGATGGTCGAACCAGCAGGTGATAATGCACCCATGGCACCTTATCGCTACATTCACTCCAAAGTCGCTGTTCGAGATGGAGACAGTGTTTGGATGGGCAGCGGAAACTGGAAGCGTTCCACTTTCCCACTGGATGGAGATGCAGGCAACCGTGATTCTGGAATCATCATCAACAGCCAGGATGTTGCTGATTTGGTCATGACCCGATTGGCATGGGATGAAAATGAGAGCCAATTGCACATCTTGAATCATGATGATGCACCAACCTCGATGGGAAGACCCACGGGTTGGAGTCGACCGACCGCTTCGACCGATTACGGGCCTTCAGAACCACCAGCATTGACCTATGAAGGACCGTTTGGCGCAATTCTACTCACTTGTCCAGACGATTGTATTCAATCGTTGGTTTGGATGATTGATCAAGCAGAAGTCTCAATTGACTTGGCCGTCCAATATTTCGATTTAGGATGGCATTGGGGCTATGGTGACAATCCACTCATTGAGGCGATTGAGCGCGCTGCAAATCGAAGTGTATCGATTCGCTTGCTCATTAACGGATACTATGTCAATCAGGATGATGATATTCGGGAAACAGTGAATCACTTCAATCACCGATTGAACATGACAGAGGGATTGGATGTTGAAGCCCGTCTCATGCATACTTCTGAAGACATCACTAAACTGCATGACAAGAGTTTGATTGTAGATGGAGAATGGAGCCTATTCAGTAGCATCAACTGGGGCAGTAACAGTGCTCTCAGAAATCGCGAGATGGGGATCGCCATTGAACATCTAGAACTGGCGCAATATCAAACCTTCATGTTCGATGAGGATTGGTATCGGTTTGACACTTCAACCGATACTGATGGCGATATGATGCCGGATTATTGGGAGGTTCAAAATCAGCTGAATCGTTCTTGGTCAGCGGTTCCCGGTACGACAAACTCCGAACAAAACTTGGACCCAGATGGCGATGGATTGGCCAATCTGCAGGAATACCAAAACGGCGGGAATGCACAAAACCCGGACACAGATGGCGATTGTATCCACGATGGTGATGAAGTGCTGTGGGCATGGGAGCAAGCCATTGATGCATACCTTGCGGTTCAAACCGTAGATGCAAACTTGGACGGAATCCCCGACAATGAAACCGTCCCTTGCACAGTACCACAAACTGTGATACCGGGCACTGATAATCCCTCAGAGACGGGAGAGGAAGAGGAAGAAGAAGCTGGGCCCTTCCGAGAGGATGCGATGGACAGAACTTCTGCTCAGATTTTCTTCGTTCTACTGATTCTTGCTGCCATCGGTCTTGCCGGTGCCTTGGGACTTATGCTGTACAATAGCAGGATGGAATCCGCTGGGACAGTATTGGTCGATGATGCCAGTGATTTAGATTCTGAAGTGTGGGGTGACGATGAGGCGGTTGCACCACAGGGTGATGTCATCCTCGATGGGACCAGTGTTGGACCCAATGCTGGAAGCGATGCTCGAGAAGTTTCTATCGGTCGCGATGATGGCGTATTCGGTGCACCCCAACTAGATGGATATGATTTCCCTGGCTGGTCTCCACAGCAAGTGCAAGATGCGCTCGATGCAGGTTGGACTGTGGAACAACTCCGTGAAAAGTATGAATCTGAGCAATGAAAGCGCGAAGGATTCATGGGTACCCGAGTTGCGACGCGCTTCATGGCAAGAGATTCGATTCCAACGCTAGACCTGCGAGAATACACCGAAGGTGATGTAACTTCTAGAGATGCATTTGTCAAAAAAATGGGTGAGGCGCTCGAAGATATCGGCTTTTTCGCCCTCACTGGGCACGGTATTCCATTGGATGATATTAATCGCGCTTACGATGTCAGTGAGACCTTCTTCAACATGAATGATGACACGAAAATGCGCTGGAATCAATCAAGCAATCAGCGTGGCTATGTGCCCTTCGGAGTGGAACATGCCAAGGACAATCCTGCACCCGATCTGAAAGAATTCTGGCAAACGGGACGGACTTTGTCGGAAAATCATCCACTGAAGCAGGAATACCCAACGAATATCTGGCCGACTGAAGATTGTCCAGAGTTTGGTCCTGCAGTCGATGGTCTGTACATTCAGATGGAAGAACTCAGTCGAACACTGTTGGAAGTTTGCTCCCAATATTTGGGCAAGGGCCCTGATTGGTTACCAGATATGGCCATTGATGGGAACACAATTCTACGAATTCTGCATTACCCTGCCCTAGGAGAAGATGTCCCAGATGGAGCCGTTCGAAGTGCGCAACATGAGGACATCAATTTCATCACACTCTTAGTTGGGGCCAGTGCCGCAGGTCTGGAAGTGATGGATCATGATGGTGGTTGGATTGCAGTCGAAGGAAACCACGAGCATATCATCGTTGATTCTGGAGACATGTTACAAAACCTGACCAATGGATTGTTCAAGGCAGTCACCCATCGCGTAGTCAATCCGCCTGATGCAAACAGTGATCGCTACTCAATGCCCATGTTCACCCATCCAAGAGATGATGTTGATTTGACTCCGCGACCTGAATTCATCGAGCGAACCGGTGGCGAAACTCTCTATCCAAGCATTACTGCAGGGGAATTCCTGCGCCAACGTCTCATCGAAATTGGATTGATTGATGATGACTGAAATTCAGGCCTTTGTAGATGGGGTCATCGATGAATCCCTCAGTGATTATGAGGTTGAGTCATGGATGCGGAATGTGTTTGAAAATGGGTTATCTGAAGCAGAAACTGTTGAACTCACCCATGCAATGCTTCATTCAGGTGTCGTCCTTGAATGGCCTGATGCTTGGAAACATTTGGTGGTGGACAAACACAGCACAGGCGGAATTGGTGACAAAGTCAGTTTGGTTCTCGCTCCAGCACTGGCAGCGTGTGGGCTCAAATGTCCTATGATTGCCGGACGTGGTTTGGCACATACTGGAGGAACACTCGACAAATTGGAATCCCTACACGGTTACGATGTCAGCGTCACACCCGAACAAGCATCGGAAATGGTCCACACTATTGGATGCATGATCGGAGGCCAAACCGGTGAAATCGCACCTGCGGACAAACGGATGTATGCCATCCGAGATGTCACTGGACTCATTGCCTCGATACCGTTGATTACCGGTTCGATTCTCTCAAAGAAAGCTGCTGAGGGTCTGGCTGCACTGGTGATGGATATCAAGATTGGACGGGCTGCCTTCATGCAAACGGAGGATGATGCGAGAGAATTGGCAGAATCGATTATTACAACGGGGAATGGATTGGGCATCTCCACACGTGTTACCCTGACGGAAATGGATACACCACTAGGATTTGCTGCAGGTAATGCACTAGAGGTGCTTGAGTCTGTAGAAACGCTCCGAGGGAGTGGTCCTGCGGACTTGGAAGAACTGGTCTGCATCCAAGGCGGCATTCTTCTCCATTCAACTGGCCTCTGCGAATCGATTGATGAAGGGGCGTTTCGAATCCATGATTCCTTGATAGATGGCAGTGCGATGACACTGTTTGAACATATGTGTGTTGCACAAGGTGTTGAGCGTGCATTGTTTGCCAATGAACACAATCTCCTCAAAGGATTGGGACTCCTTGACCCAGATTTGAACACCACTGAATTTCCTGTCCCACAACCCGGATGGGTTGCCGACATCGATGCCATGGCCTTGGGGACTATCGTGTTGGAACTTGGAGGTGGCCGAAAGGAATTAGGTGACGTCATCGATTGCGGTGTTGGATTTGTACTGGATGCGCATGTTGGTTCGTTGATGGTAGTGGATGAGCCCTGGATTACCGTCTATCACCGTGGAGAACTATCTTCTATACAGAAGAATACCATCCAACAATCAATTACACTCAGCAATGAACCGGTGGATGCTGGCAGCCGAATAATCGACATTCTCTAAATCGTCGTTGCGCTTCTATGAAATAGAAGCAGCATCCAATTGTATTCATGGTCGCCCAACGACGTGCATCTCTATGCATTGCAATGGTCACCATTATGCTCCTTGCTGTGCAAATACCACTGCTCGATCAGCAAGTCAGTGCAGAAGTTGGAACCCGCAGTTACAACGCGGCCAATTGTCAAACTGCAAGTCGTCCAAATGGAACATCGATTTATGTTGATGCAATCAATGGCAGTGATTATTGGAATGGGACCTCGGCTTGTCCCAAATCAAGCATTGGAGGTGCAATTCAGAGTGCGTTGGCACATGATGAAATCATTGTCAGAGCGGGCCTGTACCATGAGAACATGACCATCGATAATTTGGATGGTTTAACCATTCGTGCTGCAACCGGAGAACGAGTAGTCATCGATGGAACCAAGAGCATCACCGAAGATTTCAATGAGACTTGGCACAGTGATGTTGATGGTATCCAATACGTCGATTTACCCCAGCATGGTTGGCAACTATTTCTTGATCATACTGAGCAAATCCCTGCAAGGTGGCCGAATGCGAACTTCGAGGATGAATCTGTCTTCAATCGCAGCCGTTGGGCACAAGGAACCCTCACGAATTCGAATAATGCATACACCAATGGTTGGTTGACCGATGCTGGGAATACCACTGGCACACAGGGAGGATTGCTGGCCAGCGGAATTGATCCTGTTGGAGCCATCGCAATTCTGAATGTGGCCTCATTTCGATCGTACAGCCGAGAAGTGACAAGCTGGAACGCCAGCAATGAAACGATTGGGTTCGATGTAACCGACCTTTGGAAAACAAAGCATCACGCATACTTCCTTGAAGGTAAGCGAGAATTGATTGATATTGAAGGTGAATGGTGGTACAATGATACTGCACAACGACTCCACTACAAAACTCCCGCCAACCAAAACGCCAACAATTTGGATTTGAGAATCAAAACGCAACCTTACGCGTTTAATGTAATCAACTCTGACGATGTGGCTTTCGAAAATCTTGAATTCTTTGCAACTACGGTCCAGTTTGACGATTGTGTGGGCTGTTCCATTGAAGACACCATCATGCGTTATCCCAGCACCTCAAAGCGAGGATTGAACATTGCAGGTGAAGATGTAGAAGATCGATGGGTCACTCGATTTGACCACTGTAGTTTTTCATTGATTGAAAATTCCGCGATACTGTATACAGATGGTACCGCTGTAGAATTTCATGGAGCAGCACGACAATCCCACAATAACACAATCAACAATTCGTATTTCTCCCACATCGACTGGTCTGTGAGCGACACACCTGGATTGATGGTCACAATTTACGATGGAGGAAAGGACAATTCTTTCTCCAACAATACCATTCATCGGACAGGTGCATCAGCAACCATTTCGATTGGAGATGCACCGACAGTGATGCACAACGAAGTCTGGGACACGGGATTACTACAGTCTGATGGAGCGGTTGTTCAAATGATGATGAATGAACAACAAGATGCGAATATCGGTTACAATTGGATTCACGACACGGACAAGTATGGCATCAGAATGGATGGGCCCGCTGGTGGCACCAATGAAGGGCGAAACGCAACCGTGCACCACAACGTTTTGTGGAACGTAAGCGGGGCCATCATGGTCAAGGGAGATTATCACCATGCCCACAACAATACGGTACTGTGGGACGAACGTAGCAAGAACCACATCATCGTACTTCATGAAAATGGAGCTGGAAATGAAAATTCGACGATTTGGAACAATGCTGCTGATTCAATCGCTGCTCACCGTTCAGATACATGGGATTCATACTCATTGCAGGAAGGAACCTTTGGCTTCAATTGGAATGGATATCGAAATGGTTCGGCACACACCAACGTGTCTTCAATGCTCGTCGACCCAGACAATCTTGACTTCAGACCCCAGGCTTATTCTGACTTAGATCTATTAGGGGCAGGAGCATATGATGCCCAAGATACGAATCCGTGGATTCCGGGTGTGACTTGGACATATGTCGAACCGAGTAAGCCTCGAGCTGGTTGCCTCGATTCGTCCGCGGACAATTATGACTCAAATGCTGTATTTTCTAGTGGTAATTGCGCTTATACATTGATCGTTCTTGGCGAATTGGAATTGGATGTAGAAGCAAACATTGACCCTGATGGAAATCATGTTGAAATCGAAGTCGAATTCGTGAATGTCACTGCCCAAGACGAATTTGAATACGAAATTTGGTTTACTAGAGTGGATCCCAACTACAAGCATCACAACTTCACTGGAGAAATCGAGCCTGATGACGGTGAGACCACCTTCAGGGTACTAGAGGAATGGACGCCGATGCAAGATGGACCCTACACCGTACATTGTTCTGTTTGGCTTTCCCAAAATGAAGTCGATTGGTTCATTGGAAATTCAACCGATACATTTGGTTGGGGGGATGTCGTCAACAATAGCCACCCTCCGATAGCAGGCATCGGATTTTCCTATGCTGGAGAAGCGGAAGAATATGTACACCATGAACCAGATGTTCTGTATCTAGACATCGCCAACAATGAGACAAGGCAAGAAAATATCGAAATCGAGTTCGATGCTTCCGATACCGAAAGATTGGGGGATTATCGACTTGATTTTGCACTGTATGAATATCAAGAATCAGGGATTGTCAGGCTCATTGGGATGGGTGTAAGTTCCCTGCACGCCAGTTACCATTTGGATTCATTGAATAGTTCAGCAAATTGGGCTGAAGGGAACGAATACAAATTCACACTTTCCGTGATGCTGAATTGGGGCAACACCACCGAGGTAGCTTATGAGTCTCTAAATTTCACAATAGGTACTCCACCTGACACCAATATCTACGGATGTACTGATGTCAATGCAACCAACTACGATCCAGAGGCAACCACAGACGATGGGTCCTGTGAGTTCTTGGATACGGATGGAGATGGTGTTTTTGATCATCTTGAAATCGAAGGTTGTACGAATCCAAATGCGACCAACTTTGATTCTAACGCTACGGATGATGATGGAACCTGTATCTTCCTAGATACAGACGGAGATGGGGTATTTGACTTCCTTGAAATCGCAGGATGTACCAACCAAAATGCGACCAATTTCGAAGCAAATGCTACCGATGATGATGGAACCTGTACATTCCTAGACACCGATGGCGATGGAGTGTATGATTACATGGAAATCAGAGGATGCACCAATCTTACTGCGCTGAATTATGAAATCGCTGCCACCGACGATGATGGATCTTGTGTATGGCCTGCGATTCCACTAAATGCAACCATCGAAGTGAGTGTAACTGAGGGTGAAGCACCTCTCACCGTTTCGCTGAAAGCAAATATTTCCGGTGGGCAAGAACCGTATCAAATCAGTTGGGAATTTGGCGATGGTATCGCATCCAATGACCTGAAGTTGAACCATACGTTTGCAGCGGGTACCTACACCGTCACATTACGAGTATCCGATTCAACTACTGTCGTTGAAGACACCAAACAAATTGTCGCCACAGCACCTCCTGTGATTGAAAATCTCACAGGATACTTCAGCCACTCAGGACAGTTGATATCCGTGACAAAGGGAATGTTCGCAGCTGTAGAATTCACAGCATCCGCAAGCGGTGGAGAGGGGCCATATTCGTTCTCATGGACGTTCGGTGACAAGAGCGGTGACAATGGTACAACCGTGCTTCATGAATATGCTAATGCTGGAATTTACACGGTCCAATTGGTCATCGAAGATTCCGCGGGCCGTAGTCTCGAACTCACACAGAATGTGACCCTTGAGGCCTCTTCGGATGACGATGGAACAGTAGTTTCTCCTGAACCCACAGAAATCGAGGGAGGCGATTCAAACTTTGACATCTATGCAACATCAACAGGTGTCATCGGTTTACTCCTAATTTTCGGCCTCTTTGGTCGTAAACGGCGGGAGAGTTTCCTTGAAGCCGAGCGCCGGAAAATGCATGGTGAAGGTTCGATTTGGGATAAAAATTGATCCAATCCCACCAATATTCGTATTGTTGATTTTAATCAGTGCGGGTGTCATCGCGTGAGATAAATCGCTCCAAATCTCCAGACAGGTACAATGCAATAGCAATCAGAATGACTTGAATGACCAATCGAATGATGTGGCCAAGTGTACCAAAGGTAGTCCCATTGTAAGGAACATCATGCGTCCACATGTACAGATTTGCAGGATAAACTCCCACTAAAAAAACAGCAAGAAAACGACCTGCATATACTCTGGCTTTTGGAACGATAATCGCCAACCCTCCACCGATTTCCATCGCACCAGAAGCATAAGCCCAGAACATCGGAAACAGGAAAATTGGTGGCACAATTTCAGCGAAATTTCCAGGCGTAATAAAATGTGCAATACCAATCCAAACGAAGGCAAGTCCATACACGGTGGCCACAATCTGTCGCAGCACGACTTCATCTCCTACAATGGATAACCACTGATTCCATCCTCGTTGAAACAGTACCGAATGGTTTGGAACTCGCCTTTGAGTGCAGAGACTGATTTCTTGACCGAAGCAGGATCTTCTCCGCGAATCAGAACACGGCCGTACAACTCGGCGACTTCTTCCATTTCGGTAGTGCCCATGCCGACTCGAGTCAATTCTTGAACACCCAACCGCAAACCGCTTGGAGTCATCGCCTTGGTATCCCCTGGTAACATGTTCATGTTGGTAATGATTCCAGCGTCTTCAAGCAACTGTGCTGCTTTCGCACCCGCCCCTGAATCGGTTTCTCCATGTCGGGTCAATACTTGATGCGATGCCGTATAACCTCGCCCTTCTGCAAGAACATCGAATCCTTCTGCAGCCATCGCTGCACCAAACGCCTTGGCATTTGTGACTGTATCCTTGGCATAGGCCTCACCATACTCGGCAAATTCAGCCAATGCAATCACTTTACCCGCAACGTGATGCAAATGGTAAGATGAGCAAACACCAGGGAAAATCGCGTTGTTCAACTTGCGGTGGAATTTCTCATCATCACTGTTGGAAAGCAGGAACCCACCTTGAGGACCTGGGAAGGTCTTGTGGCTTGAACCCGTGACTATGTCGGCGCCTTCACGCAGAGGGTCTTGGAATTGTCCGCCGGCAATCAAACCGAGTACATGGGCGCCATCGTACATCATATGCGCGCCTACTTCATGCGCTGCATCGGCCATTTCTCGCAGTGGTGTGGGGAACAGGAAGACGGATTGGCCCACAAGAGCAAGAGTGGGTTCGACCTCACGAATCATGGCACAGGCTGCATCGACATCCGGCTCCATTCGGTCTTCATCCCACGGATAGGTTGTGAGATCAAGCCCCCGCAAGCCCACAGCGCCCATACGAGCATGAGAGATGTGACCGCCATCAGCAGTGGATACTGCCGTGATCTTGTCACCGGGTTTGGCGAGCGCCTTCAGTGCACCAATGTTGGATACTGTTCCTGAGGTGGACTGAATGTTGGCGAAATTGCAGTTGAACACTTGTTGTGCCAATGCGATTCCAAGCGACTCAATGTCGTCAAAGTCGCCGCAACCTTGGTAGTAACGCTTGCCAGGTAAACCCTCAGCATAGCGACCATGCAAGTCACTGGTGATGACTTCCTGAACTTTTGGACTGACAATATTTTCACTGGCAATCATGCCCAAACCGTCTCTGTACAGCGAACCACTGGCTACAGTTGCAGACAGAACAGCGGCCGCATGTGCCAAGTTTTCTGCCGAGGCATTCCATGCGCCACCAACGTCACCCATGGGCGTAATCCGGTCGAAACCGCCCTTAGTATTCACCATCAAGCAGCCCGGAATTACAACCTAAGCCACCCGATTCATTCTTCAATGATAGCGAAGTCGGCGACTCGCTAGCCGTGTTAGCTTAGCTGGTGGAGCGGCGGACTGTTAATCCGCAGGTCGCAGGTTCGAACCCTGCACACGGCGCTTAAACTCAATATCACTACGATGTATCAATACATCATCATTAAGTGATGAATAAAGACCCCAAGGTTCGATTAAAATGTTCAATATTCAATCGACACCTGCAAAGATATGCCTCGGAATTTCAGCTTTTCTGCTATTCATCTACTCGATTAGTTTCATGTTCTTCGCCACAGAATATGTCACTGGAGGAGATACTGGATTCGCTCTTCTAACCAATGGCCTTGCAGGGGTTGCAACAGACCCAGCATACGGGCACGGAGGAATCGAAACCGGATTCAACGGCGTCTTATTCTTCGGCATTTTCATGTCCACCATGCTCATTATCTTTGAAGGAGCAAAAGGCAAGTGGACAATTATGCTTCCAGTGATCATTGGCATGATCGCGATGACCGTTTGCATTTGGATGAACTGGAACCCCGACAGTGCTGCAAGTGAGACTCCAAAGTACGTCTCCATCTTCGTGACACTGATTTACATTGGCGCCTATGTGTCACTCCGGGAAGAGGGTGTCAACGAAGGGTTGTCTGATTTCAAGCCGGGTTTGAAAGTCGATGACAAAATCGCAATGGGTGCACTCATCCTACTTGTGGTGTCAGGACTGTACTATTCACTTCGAATGATTTTCACACCTGATGATGTAATTGCACAAGGATTCCCCGCAGACGAAACCTGGGTCGGTGAATTGAACGATGCTGCGGGTTTGGGCGCCCCTCTACCCACTACGGTATCTGTAACTGGATCTCTGATTTTGATGTACACAATGTGGTCTGCTTTGGTCCTGACTGATGGTGCAAAGGGCAAGTGGACCGTCATGCACCCCTCTGCAATGGCATTTGTTGCAGCAACCGTGACCACGTATGTCGGACTTGTTGCCGGTTTGGCTCGGACCACTAGTGATGCAAATAAGATGGATATCCTGACCATCCCCTTGGTCATGTTGCTGGTCCTGATCAGCTATTTCAGACTCAAGGACGAAGGTATGGAAGACGATATGACACTGATGGGTGAACCGTTAGAAGACAATGGAAAATTCACCAATGCATTGCTGGGTATCGCACTG
>MDSW01119253.1_pt1 | contig 14313 bp, 19 predicted proteins | sample 811171 | NCBI WGS metagenome assembly MDSW01 (sample SAMN05326641, study PRJNA326480) | marine metagenome | isolation source: seawater | place: Atlantic Ocean: North West | collected 2012 | reverse complement strand
TTAAATTTTTATAAGTTTAAAGGAATTATTTTTACTAGTGCAAATGCAATTAAATATTTTGATAGTAAAATTATAAATAAAAAAATTAATTGTTTTTGTGTTGGCAATGCAACTGAAAAAAAGGCTAGAAGTAGTGGATTTCAAAATATAATTTCAGCAGAAGGAAATGTTAATAATTTAAAAGAATTAATATTACAAAACTTTAAACCTACGGACGGAGAGTTAGTTTATGTAAGTGGAGAAATCATAGCTAGAGATCTAGATAATGAGCTTATTTCTGAAGGATATAAGGTCAAAAGAATTATTAATTATAAAGTAAAACCTATTGAGAGAATTAATGATGATTTTATGGAAAAACTTAAATTAGAAATACCTGAAATTGTCTATATATACTCAGAGAATAGTGCAATTAGCATGCTGAATTTAATTAAAAACTATGGAATGCTTGATTGTTGGATGAATACTAATCTAATGTGTATTGGTGAAAAAGCTTCATCTATTTTAAATCAAATTAAGTGGAAAAAAATTTTTCTTTTTAACCCTGGAGAAGAGGAATTTTTACTGTATAAAATTTAAATATGGAATTATTAAATAATTTTCAGTCACTATTTTTATCAGTATGGAATAGAGGTATTCTTGGGGTTGATATATTACAAATATTAATTGGTATTGGAATATTTTTAATTTTTTTAATTTTTAGAGGTATAATTAGTAAAGTAATTATTAAAAGATTAGATAACATAGCAAAAAAAACAACTAACAAATTAGATGATACTTTTGTTAGTGCAATGGAAGGTCCTGCAAGATTTTTACCAATTGTTTTAGGATTTTTTATTGCAAGTTATTATATGTCATTTTCAGATGATAGCAGAATTATTATTGATACAATTAATAGAACTTTAATAACAATTTTTATTTTTTGGGTAATTCATCAAATTATTGAGCCCATTTCATATATTTTAAGTGGTTTAGATAAAGTTTTAACAAGAGAATTAATTGGTTGGATTATTAAATCATTAAAGATTTTAATTTTTATTTTAGGTTTGGCAGCAGTTCTTGAGCTTTGGGGTATAAAAATTGGACCGATAATTGCAGGTTTAGGTTTATTTGGAGTTGCTGTAGCACTTGGAGCACAGGATTTATTTAAAAATTTGATTTCTGGAATTTTAGTTTTAGTAGAGAAAAGATTTAAAATTGGAGATTGGATTTTTGTAGAAGGAATAATTGAAGGTATAGTTGAAAAAATTGGATTTAGATCAACTGTAATAAGAAAATTTGATAAATCTCTAGCTATTATCCCAAATTTTCAATTTGCAGAAAATGCAGTAGTTAATATTAGTCAAACTACAAATTGGTTAATTAGTTGGATTATTACACTTCAATATGACACTACAGTAGAACAACTTAAAAAAGTAAGAAATGAGATAGAAGAACATATTACTAAAAGTGAAGATTATAATATTGATCTGGGCTTGGCAGTTAGAGTTGATAAATTTTCAGATAGTTCAATAGACATGTATGTTAGATGTTTTACTAAAACTGATAGCTGGGAAGAATGGCTTTTAGTAAAAGAAAAATTAGCAATAGAAGTTAAACAAATTGTAGAAAAAAATGGTGCTTCGTTTGCATTTCCTAGTCAGTCCATTTATGTTGAAAAAAAATGATTGCAATTTTTTATTTAGTGCTACAATTATTAAAACTTTATTCTTATGTAGTTATAGCAAATGTTATTATTAGTTGGCTTATAGCTTTTAATGTTTTGAATACCCAAAATAGATTTGTTTATTCCATTTTAGAAATGACTTATAAATTGACTGATCCAATTCTTAATAAAATAAGGCGTTTTTTGCCAAATCTAGGCTCTTTGGATATATCACCAATAATACTACTGTTGTTGATTTGGTTTATAGAAATGTGTATGAAACTTTATCTAGCACCAATTATATTCAATTAAATTATGATTTTAATAGATGGAAAAAAAATAGCAGCAGAGTTAAGAGAAGAATTAAAAAAAGAAGTCTTAAGTTTAAAATCAAAACATAATAAAATTCCAGGGCTTGCAGTAATATTAATTGGAGATCTGGCTCCAAGCCAAATTTATGTTCGTATGAAAGAAAAAGCTGCCAATGAAGTGGGCTTAAAATCAGAAGTTATAAAATATCCAGGCGAAGTAGAGGAAAAAACAGTTTTAGTTAAAATTGATGAACTTAATAAGGATGATAGTATATCTGGTATTTTAGTTCAGTTACCTTTACCGAAACATATTGATAAGCAAAAAGTTATTGAAGCAATTTTACCTAGTAAGGATGTTGATGGATTTCACCCCCAAAATGTTGGAAATCTTTCCTCCGGATATGAAAGTTCCGTACCTTGTACACCACTTGGATGTTATTTGTTAATAAAAAAAATTGAACCCAACTTAAATGGAAAAAAAGCAGTAATTGTTGGAAGATCAAATTTAAATGGAAAACCAATGACGCAACTTCTTTTAAAGGAAAACTGCACAGTCACAATTACTCATTCTAAAACAAAAGATTTAAAAGGTGAATGTTTAAAAGGTGATATTTTAGTCGCTGCAGTTGGTATGCCTGAACTTGTAAGAGGCGATTGGGTTAAAAAAGACGCAATAGTTATTGATGTTGGAATAAATAAAACAGATAAGGGAATTGTTGGTGATGTTGCATTTGATGAAGTTTCAAAAGTAGCAAAAGCATTAACACCAGTTCCAGGTGGCGTTGGTCCAATGACAATAGCATGTTTACTAAAAAATACTGTTGAATGTTTTAAAAGATTATTAAAACGTTAATATAAACAAGGTGTCAAAGTTATCAATTTTTTTTATTATATTTTTTATTTATAATTCATTTGTATTAGCCATGGAAAAAAAACCTTTTCATCACTTACCAGACGGTACATTTAGGAATCCCGAGGGATCTCCTGAAAGAAACTCCAATTTTAAATGGTCTTTTCGTATTTTCAATAAAGAGAAAAAAAAATTGGATATGACTGTTCCAAAAGATCATATTGTTGAGAAAAAAATAGTTTTGTCTGATTTAGAAGGATTTAAAAATGATGATTATATTGCCTGGATTGGTCATGCTACATTCTTAATAAAATTAGGTAATATAACAATTATTACTGATCCAGTTTTCTCTAAAAATGCCGGACCATTATTTTTTGGACCTAAAAGATTTACTGAACCAGCATTAACTCTTAAAGAAATTCCAAAAACAGATTTATTTTTATTAACTCATAATCACTATGACCATCAAGATATGAGAACAATCATGAGATTCCCATTTAAGGATACCAAAGTTTTGTTGCCTTTAAAACTTGGAAAATATTTTATTCGAAATGGATATAGGGATGTTAATGAAATGGATTGGTATGATGAGATAAAAATTAATGATGACTTAAAAGTTACTTTTTTGCCAGCAGTTCATTGGTCAAAGAGAAGTTTAACAGATACCAATAAAACACTTTGGGGAAATTTTTTAATTGAATATAAAGACAAAAAAATTCTTTTTGCTTGCGACACGGGCATTGGAAATATCTATAAAGAACTTGGGGATAAATTTGGACCGATTGATTTAACTTTAATAAACATTGGTGCATATAATTTTTACCCAATTATGCCTTATAAAGATAAATCAACTTATCATACAAATCCTGAAGAAGCTTTGAGTGTTGCAAGAGATTTAAAAAGCAAAAAAGCAATTGGAATGCATTGGGGAACTTTTGTTTTATCTTTAGAGCCCATTATGGAGCCTCGAAAAAGATTTAAAGATAGCGCAGAAAAATATGGTTTTAAAAGAGAAGATGCTATTATTTTTAAAATTGGCCAAGTAACCAAATTAAAAGATATTATTGATTAAAAGCATGAAATCAATCGAAGGAAATTTTGATAATCCAGAAGTAAATGAATTATTAGTTAGGCATTTTATAGAGTTAAGATCTGTTTCTCCAGAAGGAAGTGCGCATGTTTTGGATATAGAAGGACTTAAACATCCGTCTATTAAATTTTGGAGCTTATGGGAAAATGATTTTTTAATAGGCTGTGGTGCATTAAAATTTTTGGATGATTATCATGGAGAATTTAAATCTATAAGAGTTAATGATAAATTTAGAAAAAAAGGTAATGGGATTAAAGTAATTAATCATTTAATTAATGAAGCTAAAAATTTAAATATTAAAAAAATAAGTTTAGAAACAGGAGCAGGAATTTTTTTTAATCCAGCAAGAAAATTATTTGATAGTTGTGGGTTTAAAGTTTGTGAACCATTTTCGCACTATAAAGAAGACGAAAATTCAGTATACATGAATATGTTAATAAATAGATAAATGAAACTATTTCAATTTTTTTTTGTGAAAATTTATAAATCTTTCAACGTTTGATTTATTAAACGTTTTATTTTCTTCAAAAGAAACTTTCTTCATTGAATAGGCACTACTCTTAGTTTGTCTTGATATAATTGTAATATTTCCCTTGTATAGTTTAAGTTTAACTGATCCGTTTACTTTATTTCTTTTTCGATCAATAATTTTTTGAAGTTTAAATCTTTCTTTTGAATACCAATAGCCATTATAAATTAGTTCAGCATATTTGGGCATAATTTCATCTTTTTGATGCATAGTTTTTTTATCTAATGTTACAGATTCAATAGCTCTATGTGCAGCTATTAATAATGTTCCTCCAGGCGTTTCGTAAACACCTCTAGATTTTATTCCAATAAATCTATTTTCAACTAAATCGACTCTGCCAATTCCATTTTTTCCTGCAAATTTATTTAAATTATTTAAGAGCCTAGAAGGAGATAATTTTTTTCCATTTATACCAATTGGATTACTATTTTTGAAATTGATCGTAATTAATGTAGGTTTGTTTGGTGCTTTTTCAGGAGGAGTTGTTCTTTGAAAAATAAATTCAGGTGCAGGATTTTTGGGATTTTCTAAAATTTTACCCTCTGTTGAAGTATGAAACAAATTATCATCAATTGAAAAGGGTGGAGCACCTTTTTTATCTTTTGGTATAGGAATTCCATGTTTTTTTGCATAATTAATTAAATCAGTTCTAGATTTTAAATTCCATATTCTCCAAGGAGCAATTATTTTTATTTTTGGATCAAAATAATGGTATCCCAATTCAAATCTAATTTGATCGTTGCCTTTACCAGTTGAACCGTGCGATACTGCATAAGCTTTGTATTTTTTTGCTACTCTAATTTGATCCTTTGCAATTAATGGTCTTGCAATTGAAGTTCCCAATAAATAAACGCCTTCGTAAATAGCATGTCCCCTTATCATTGGAAAAACATAATCTTTTATAAAAATATCTTTAAGATCTTCTATAATTATTTTTTTAACTCCAAGATTTTTTGCATTTTTAATTATTTTTTTTTTATTTATCTCTTGCCCAATATCTGCAGTATAAGCAATAACTTCTGTATTATAATTTTGTTGAAGCCATTTTAAAATTATAGAAGTATCTAAACCACCTGAGTAGGCAAGTACTATTTTTCTTTTTGATTTCATTAAATTTAGCTACAATTTTTTTTGGCAGCTCCATATGCTTTTGTAAAACCCAGTAGGGAGTAATGATCTATAGTTTGTGAACCTTTTTGATTATAGCCAGTAATCATAATTCTTGATCCTTTTTTCATAGTTTTTATCATTTTTTTTTCTTGTTTATTGTCTGCTATCCATGCAAATCCTTCTTGAGCAATATCAAATTTATATTTACTTTTTCCAGATTTTGCAGTTATTGAGTTTTTATTATTAAATTCATATCCAGCAGTAATGCTAATTTCATCTTTAATTTTTTTGTTAGGTCTAAAAGTAACAAAGAGTCTAGCTTCCCTAATATTGGTTTTAGGTGCTTGTAAAACTGGTTTTGATTGGGCAAAACAAACTAAGTCGTTATCATTTTTAATAATCATTGTTTCCCAATCTTTAAATTTAGCAATTTTTTTTACTTCCTCAGAACTTGCTTGACTAATGAATATTGATAAAAATAATATAAATATTAATTTTTTAATTATGGACATGGATTTGGGTATATTTTTTGAACTTCATTTATTTCTTTAATTATTTCTTTTGATAGATTTACATTTACACTTTCTATGTCAGTTTTCAACTGCTGCATAGTAGTTGCCCCTATAATTACACTTGTTATAAATGGTTGAATTTCGCAAAATTTTAAAGACATTTGGGCTAGATCTATATTGTGCTTTTGTGAAATTTTATAATATTCCTCTACAGCTTTGTTAGTGTTTGGTTTTCTGTATCTTGTCCAAAAATCATAATCTCTTTCCATTCTAGAGTTTTTTGGCAATTGATTATTTCTATATTTTCCTGATAGGTATCCACTAGCTAATGGTGAGTAAGCAAGTAAACCAATTTTATCACGTATAGAAATTTCTGCTAAACCAACTTCGTATGATCTATTAAGCAAACTATATGGGTTTTGAACTGACATCATTCTAGGTAGATTGTAGTCTTTGGAAATCTCTAAAAATTTATTAACGCCCCATGGTGTTTCATTTGATAAGCCAACATATCTTATTTTTCCTTGGTCTATAAATTTTTTTAAATTTTCTAATACATCCTCAAATTTATTCCATTCATTATTATCAGTATGCTCATAGCCTAATTTACCAAAAGTATTCGTATTTCTTTCTGGCCAATGCAGTTGATATAAATCTATATAATCTGTTTGTAATCTTTTTAAGCTATCATTTATAGCTTGAGTCATTTTTTCTATTCCATAATTATTTCCACCACCTCTTAAATAAGATCTCATTGGTCCGGCAACCTTTGTTGCTAGAATAATTTTATCTCTCTTTTTTGTTTTATTTAACCAATTCCCAATTATGATTTCAGTGTGGCCGTATGTTTCTTTTTTTGGTGGTACCGAGTATAATTCTGCGGTATCCCAAAAGTTTACATCATTATCTAGAGCATAATCCATCTGTTCAAATGCTTCATCTTGAGTATTTTGTTCTCCCCAAGTCATTGTGCCTAGACAAATTGTACTAACTTTTATATCTGTATTGCCTAATTTTTTATAATTCATCGAATATTAAATATTTTTTTAAGCTTTGTAAGACATCTTGAATTAATAGTAAAAGGCTATTATATATGTGACATGGAATTCAATAAAGAAAACATATTAAATAAAGTAAAAGCCGCACAGCAATCAACAGTAGTAATGGATGAAGGTTTAAGAGCCTACATGCTTAAAGTTTATAATTATATGGCGACTGGAATATTACTTACCGGTATCATTGCGCTAATATCGTTTAAAATGTCAGTTGTAACAGATTCTACCGGAGCAATAACTGGTTTTACAAGCATTGGTAATGCTTTATTTTTTTCAGGTTTAAAATGGGTAGTTATGTTAGCTCCTTTAGGGGTAGTTTTTTATATGAGTTTTGGAATTAATAAAATGAGTGCATCAAAAGCACAAACAGTATTTTGGATTTTTGCAGCATTAATGGGCTTATCTTTATCTTGGATATTGCTTGTTTATACAGGAGCTAGTGTTGCTAGAGTTTTCTTTATTACTTCAGCGACTTTTGGAGCAATGAGTATATATGGTTACACAACAAAAAGAGATTTAACAAAATTAGGATCATTTTTAATGATGGGATTAATAGGTATAATTATTGCTTCTCTAGTAAACATATTTTTAAAATCATCAATGATGTATTTTGTAATTTCAATACTTGGTGTTTTAATTTTTGTAGGTCTTACTGCCTATGATACACAAAAAATAAAAAATATGTATGCTGCGAGTGACTCTGGAGAGCTTATAGGTAAAAAAGCTGTAATGGGTGCTCTTACTCTTTATTTAGATTTTATAAATTTATTTATAATGCTTTTAAGGCTATTTGGACAAAGAAGATAATTTTTTTAAAGTTTTTTCCAATTTATTTTTTTAAGAAGAATTTCTAGATCAAAAGAATTTTTTAATATTTTTCCATTTGAATCTGTAATTAAGTATTTTAGATTTTTATTAATAGGTTTAAAATTTTTACATATTTTATATAAAGCATTCTCGGCAGCATTTTTAAATACATTAAATTCTATTTGTTTACTAGATATAGTTAGTCCGTAGTCTTTCCATGAACCATATGAAACCATTTTTTCATATAAATTTAATATAATTTTTAATTCTTCTTTTTCAAAAAAGAATTTTTTTTCATTTTTTTTGTGGGTATTATTAACTATTAATTTTAAGTTTTTATTCATTAATTTTATATTTTGTAATTAGTGGAACTTGAAAAGCTGTGAAGATAAATGTTATTGGCAATATACCCCAAACTTTAAAATTTACCCAAAATTCTTCACTCTGAGTTCTCCAAATAAATTCATTTGTTAATGCAAGAGCAAAGAAAAATAACACCCATCTTCTACTTAATAATCTCCAACCCATATCTGTTAATAGAATAGATTTGCCCATAATTCTTTTTAGTATTGGTTCGTTTGTGAAATAATTTCCAAATAATAATGCTAGTCCAAATAAAATATTTATGATGGTTGGTTTTATATAAATGAAGATTGGATTATTAAAATAAATAGTTAAGCCACCAAAAAGAACAATCAAGACTCCTCCAATTAAAGGAATCATAGGAATTTTTTTTTCTAAAAACCAAACAATAATTAAAGCAATAATTGTTGCTATTATGAAAGGTGGAATTGCTACTTTAAGATCTTTGTCACTATTATAATAAAAAAAGAAAAAGACCATTAATGGCCCGAAGTCAGTAGCAAATTTAATAAAAGATTTATTCACTTAAAAGATATTAACAGAAACACAAAACTTTCATATTTTTTTTATTGATTTTTTTTTTAATTATACATATTTTAATATTTAATGAGTTCAAAGAAAGCAAAATTTTCAATTGGAGATATAGTAAAGCATAAACATTTTGATTTTAGAGGAGTGATTTATGATGTTGATTTTGAATTTAATAACTCTGAAGAGTGGTATCAATCTATTCCTAAAAATGTAAGACCAAAAAAAGATCAGCCATTTTATCATCTTTTAGCGGAGAACGATGAAATTACATATGAAGCTTACGTTTCAGAACAAAATTTATTAATTGATGACTCAAACGAACCAATAAAACATCCATTGATAAATGAGATATTTTCTGGAAAAAAAGGTTCTAGCTATTTTAAACCATCAAATTAATCAAATCACTATTTAAACACAATTAGTCCAAATGTTAGACATATCTGGGTGTTAATTTAATTATATATTTAATCAGGGATGAAAATATACTCCTTAATTATCTCCCTCATCATCCCTGATCAAAAAATCATCTTTAAATAAACAAATTCGTAAAATTGAGATATATATTATTTATATGTTTAAATTTTTTACTCCTAATAAAATATTTTTAATAACTTCTAAGGCCCCTAAATATATATTTTTTATATTTGTGATTGTTCTGTCCATAGGTTTAGTAGAAGCACTTTTTTTATCACCTGAAGACTATATTCAGAGTCACTCTGTGAGAATAATGTATGTACACGTTCCATCTGCCTGGTTATCTATTGGAATTTTTTCATTAATGGCAATTTTATCTTTAGGTAATTTTATATTTAAAAATAAAAATTTTTCTATTATCGCAAAAAGTTTAGCACCATCAGGTTTTTTATTTAATATAATTGCTTTAGTTACTGGTTCTATATGGGGTAAACCAACATGGGGAACATGGTGGGCCTGGGATGCAAGAATAACTTCAATGTTAATTTTGTTACTATTTTATTCTATGTATATTTTATCTTGGAGAATTTTTAATACAGAAGAAAAAATTAGAAAAATTACTTCTATAATTGCTATACTAGGCTTAATTAATATTCCTATAATAAAGTTTTCAGTAGATTGGTGGTCAACATTGCACCAAACTTCTTCCGTCAATATTTTGTCAAAAACATCAATACATCCATCGATGTTAGTTCCATTATTAATAATGACCGCGGCATTTTCACTGTTTTCGTTGTTAATTTTTTTAATGAAATATAATACAGAATTGATAAAAATTAAAAATAAAGGATTAGATAGATTATGATAAATGAAATATTTTCAATGAATGGGTTTGGTTTGTATGTATGGTCAGCTTTTTCATTTACATTACTTGGCTTTGTAATTTTATACGTAGTAATTAAAATTAATTTAGTAAAAGAACAAAAAAATTTCTTTGTTAAATTTGGTATGCTAGATAAAGCAAAAGCTAAAGCGGCAAAAACACAAACGATAAATAAAGAAATATTAGTAAATACAATAAGTTCTAAAATTTAACTTTATAAAACATGTATGGCAGAAAAGTTAAATTAAGGATTTTATTTGTTTTTTTGTTATTAGTTACAATAACTCTTTCAATATTTTTAATAATAAAATCTTTAGAAGATAATGTGGTTTATTTTTTATCTCCTTCAGAAATAAGAAATTTAAGTGAAATAGAAAGTAGTAAAATTAGAGTTGGTGGCATGGTTAAAGATTATTCAATAGTTATAAATTCTGAAAAAATAACTTTTATAATAACAGATTTTAAAAATGAAATTAATGTAAGCTATTCTGGATTAGTACCAAATTTATTTGAAGAAGGAAAAGGAGTAGTAGCAGAAGGTTTTCTAAAAGACAGAAGTTTTTTAATTGCAGATAAAATTTTAGCTAAACATGATGAAAATTATATGCCCCCAGAAGTAAAAGAAGCTTTGGAGGTTGACTAATTTGTTATTCAGTAATTTAGGATATTATTCTTTAATTTTTGGTTTTATTTTATCGTTAATTTTAATTCCAATTGTTTATAAAGATTTTAAGATTAACAATAACTTAATTAGTTCAAATATTTTTTCTATTATATTTTTTCAATTATTTTCAGTTTTATTAAGTTTTATTTGTTTAATAATTTCTTTTGTAAATTCTGATTTTAGTAATGAAACTGTTTATAATAATTCTCATACAACAAAACCATTAATTTATAAAATTTCTGGAACGTGGGGAAATCACGAAGGAAGTTTGCTATTAATTTTATTAGTTTTAATTTTATTTCTTTTTTTATTTTTATTAACTTCAAAACAGCAGCCAAAAAGATATAAAATCCTTAGTTTAGTATTTCAAGAAATTATTATAATTGGTTTTTTTTTATTTGTTTTATTAACCTCTAACCCTTTTAATAATTTATTTCCCATTCCAGAAGAGGGTCTTGGTTTAAATCCAATTTTACAAGATCCAATATTAGCAATTCATCCTCCAATTTTATATTTGGGATATATTGGATCATCAATTATTTTTTCTTGTTCACTGGCAGCTATAATTGAAAAATATGTTAACAGCGAATGGGCAAAAAATTTAAAGAAATGGGTTTTTTCTTCATGGGTTTTTTTAACATTAGGAATTATGCTAGGATCAATTTGGGCATATTATGAGTTAGGTTGGGGTGGATTTTGGTTTTGGGATCCAGTTGAAAATATTTCACTAATGCCATGGTTTTGTTTGACTGCTTTAATTCATTCAATAATTGTTTTAGAAAAAAGATCATTATTAATATCCTGGACCCTAGTACTGTGTATTACTACGTTTGCATTAAGTATGCTTGGGACTTTTTTAGTTCGTTCAGGAATTTTAAATTCGGTACATACTTTTGCCAATGATCCTGAAAGAGGTGTATTTATCTTATTTTTTTTATTTTTTTTAATAATAATTGCATTATTTATATTTTTTATTTTACATAAGTCAAAAATAGAAAATCAAAAAATTTTTTTATTTAGCAAAGAAACATCAATTTTAATTAATAATTGGTTTATGATGTACTTCCTTTCTGTAGTCTTAATAGGCACAATATATCCAATTTTTTTAGAGGTTATTACGAGTGAAAAAATTTCCATTGGTCCACCTTTTTATAACAAGTTATTAACTCCTTTTTTAATTTTTTTTTTATTATTCATGTCAATAGTTCCCTATCTAAGATGGATAAGTAATAAAAATATAGTTAATAAGGAATTAATAATAATTTTTTTGCTTTCAACTTTATTTTCTTATTTAGTTTTAAATATTTTTGGATTAAAAAATTTATTTTTAAGTTTTTTAGTAGGCTGTTCAATTTATTTATTTCTTGTAACAATAATAGATTTTTTTAAAAAAAATAATGTCAATTTATCTCAAAAAATATCTCATTTTGGTTTTAGTTTATTAATTTTAAGTATTCTTTTTAATTCAATTTTTTCAAGTGAATTAATTACAAATATGAAAGTTGGAGAAAAATATGTAAATAAAAATATTATTATTGACTTTCAAAAAATTAATAATTTTAAAAAAGAAAATTATGTTTCAATTGTTGCAACATTTAAAATTACAGAAGATAATAAAAAAGAAATTTATCTTAATCCTGAATTAAGAATATTTAATCAACCAGTTACAATTACCAGCGAAGCTGATATTAAAACAAATTTTTTTAGTGATAAATTTTTGGTAATGAATTTAGTCAAAGGAAATGACTATTATAATATAAGATATCAAAAAAAACCTTTTATGATTTGGATCTGGTTATCCACAATTATATTATTTTTGGGTGGTTTGGTTAGTTTTGTAAATAAGAGAAATAAATGAAAAAAAATAAACTATTTATTATAACTTTATCTTTAATTTTAATTTGTTTTTTTGTTTTTTTTAAAGGTTTAAATAAATCTAATATATATGTTCCTAGTGAACTTTCAGGAAAAAAAATTTTTTTATTTGATTCTAAAACATTATTTACTAACCAAAAAATAAATATTAATGATTTAATTATTGAGGATAAGATTTATTTATTAAATATATGGTCTTCTTGGTGTATTCCATGTATAGCAGAGCATAAAATTTTGATGGAATTAAGTAAAAATTCTTCAATAGAAATTATTGGATTAAATTATAAAGATAATTTATTTAATGCTAAAAAGTTTATAGATGAACTAGGAAATCCTTATTCAGAAATTCTTATAGATAAAAATGGTATAATTTCTATTGAATTAGGGGCTTATGGAGTACCAGAAACCTTAATTTTTGATAAGGATAAAATAATTTTAAAAAAAATTATTGGTCCACTTAATAATGAATTATTAAAAGAAATTAAATTTTTAACAAAATGAAAACACTTAAAATAATTATCTTAATTTTATTTTTTTCTTTTCCTACAAATGCAGAAAATAAAAATAATGATGAATTACTAAATAAAATATCAAAAAATATTAGATGCCTTATCTGTCAGGGCCAATCGGTATATGACTCCCAGTCTGATTTTGCCGAAAGTATGAAATTAATAATTAAAAAAAAATTAAAAGAAGGAGAAACAGAAGATCAAATTTATGATTTTTTGAAAGATAAATATGGAAAATGGATTACCTATGAACCAGAATTTGAGAAAAATACCTTTTTTCTTTGGTTATTTCCAATTATTCTATTTATTGTAGGTGGATTATTAATTATTAGAAAAATTAACTTTTTTAAGTTATGACTTTATTCATCTAAAAATTGTGTGTATTCTAAAAGTATGAATTTTATTAAATCGTTTTTAAAAATAATTGTTTTTTGTTTAATATTTTTGCCTTCTCAAGTTTTAGGAGAAGATCATCAGATAAATTTTTTCTCAGGAATGTTTGATTTCAGTGATGACAAACAAAAAGCTATTTTAGTTGGAGTTCAACACCAGAATGAGTCATTCGAAAGAGATACATTTTTGGGCAATGTATCTCCTATTACAGGTGGATTTGTAACAGAAAATTCAGCAGCGTATATTTATACTGGAATTGAATGGAATTTTGATTTAGGAACTATAAATTTTACTCCTAGTTTCGCTCCAGGTCTTTATTTTGAAGGCGATGGAAAAGATCTAGGCCATGTTATCGAGTTTAAAACTGAAGTACAAGCATCATTCAAAATTTCAGAAAAATCAAGTTTAGGTATGTCCTATAATCATATATCAAATGCTAGTTTAGGAGATAAAAATCCAGGCGCAAATAGTTATATTTTTAATTATTTAAAAAGATTCTAATTTAAATCATGAAGTTAAAAGACTGTCATAATTTTAATGACTTCAGAAAATTAGCTAAAAAAAAATTACCATCTCCAATATTTCATTACATAGATGGAGCAGCAGATGATGAAATTACATATAGACGCAATACTTCCTCATTTAACGATGTTGATTTAGTTCCAAATGTATTAAGAGGTGTAGAAAATATTGATTTATCAACCACTATATTTGGAAAAAAATTAGATCTTCCATTCTATTGTGCACCAACAGCTTTACAAAGACTTTTTCATTA
>MDSW01219099.1_pt1 | contig 14315 bp, 2 predicted proteins | sample 811171 | NCBI WGS metagenome assembly MDSW01 (sample SAMN05326641, study PRJNA326480) | marine metagenome | isolation source: seawater | place: Atlantic Ocean: North West | collected 2012 | reverse complement strand
GCGCATCTGGGCACCAGGTAATCAGCACCGCCGATCCCGGTGCATGCTCCGCCTGAGCCAACATATCGGCAGCGGTAAACTCCGGTCGGGTCGTCTCGTCGGCGATCACAACCACTTCGCTCGGCCCTGCAATCGAATCAATATCCACCTCACCGTACACATGTTTCTTGGCGAGTGCGACGAAGAGATTGCCTGGTCCGACAATCTTGTCGACCGCTGGAATTGCCGAGGTCCCATAGGCCAATGCGGCAACGGCCTGGGCCCCACCAACGCGATACACTTCGCGAATCCCCAACTCATAACAAGTCGCCAACACGTCAGGATTGTTCGCGCCAAAATCGGTCGGAGGTGCAACGACTGCAATTTCCTTGACTCCTGCCGCCTGGGCCGGCACCGCGGTCATCAGCACGGTCGAGGGATACGCCGCAGCACCGCCCGGCACGCAAATCCCGATGCGCTGCAGGGGGGTGTAGCGTTGTTGCAACGTCACACCGTCGGGGCGAGTCACTTCCACATCGGCATGCAAAATCGCCGACTGGAATTCCAGCACATTTGCCCGAATGGCTCGCACGGTCCCTAAAAACTCGTCGCTGGCCGCACGGTGAGCCGCTTGCATCTCCTCCTCACTGACGCGAATCGAATCGGCGTCCAAGACGGCACCATCCAGCTTCTGCGAGTAGCGCAACACGGCCTCTAAGCCCTCGTCACGGACCTCCTGGCAAATTCGCTCGACCACCTGCACCGGGGCCAAAGCCTCGCCGAAGACCTCCATGGTCTTGCGTTTCCCGGCTTCGCTCACAATGTTCCCTCGCGGGCTCAACTTTTCGCGCAGCGCAGCCAGCGCGGACTGGACATCGTCTTGCGACGTATCAATGCGGGTGATTTCGAGGTCGGACACGGGCAACCCATCCGGAATTAGTGATAAGATAACGGGCCTACCGTCTACAGTAGTCCTCCGTCGACCATCTGACAATGTGGGCCACACCCGACGTCAGTTGCAGTTTGTGCAGCTACTCCGATTTGCCAAATGGCTTGCCCCCTGTTCAAGTTGAGACTCCCGCCATGCCTCCGGTTCCCTGCCCTGCCATCCGTTGCTCGCAAACGCTCGCTCGCCCCCATGCCTGGGCCGGCCTGCTGTTTGTATTACTGCTCCTGCTCTCGCAAGTCGGAGTCACCGCCGAACGCCCGAATGTGCTCTTCATCGCGGCGGACGATCTTCGCAATGACCTGGCTTGCTACGGGCACCCTTTGGCGCAGACACCCCATTTGGACGCGTTAGCTGACGACGGCCTGCTATTTCAACATGCCTATTGCCAACAGGCATTATGCAATCCCTCCCGAGCCTCTCTGTTGACCGGCAAGCGTCCCAACACGCTAGGCATCTGGGATCTGCCGACTCACTTTCGCGACGTCTCTCCTGGAATCGTCACCTTGCCCGAACATTTTCGACGCCACGGATACTTCACCCAGAATATCGGCAAAGTGTTTCATAACTGGCGGCAAGATGATTACCGAGGCGATCCTGCGTCTTGGAGCGTGCCGGCAGTCATGCACTACAACAGCCACGGCAATGACCGAGCGATGGTTTCTGGCGAACTTCCGCAGAACCATGCCCGCACCGCTCGGACAGAAGCTCGTGACGTCCCTGACGAAGCCTACTTTGATGGCCGTATCGCAGCGGCAGCAGTGAAAGCGCTGGGTGAGCTACAAGCCAAAGACGCGCCGTTTTTCCTGGCCGTCGGTTTCTGGAAACCGCACCTGCCATTCAATCCCCCCAAACCTTATTGGGATCGCTACGACCGCAGCAAGATCCGCCCCGCAACGAATTCTTACCCCCCGGAAAATGCCCCGGAGATCGCATTCCACAATGGTCGTGAACTGCTCGGCCGAGGTAACCAATCCAAGGCATTGTCTGAAGACGCCATCATCGAACTCCGCCATGGGTATTTGGCTGGCATCAGCTATCTGGATGCGCAAGTTGGCAAACTACTGGCAGAGCTGAAACGCCTGGAACTCGACAAGAACACCATTGTCGTCTTCTGGTCCGACCACGGGTTTCACTTGGGGGAACATGCACTGTGGTGCAAGACATCGAATTTTGAACTGGACGCGCGGGTCCCTTTGATCATCTCCGCTCCTGGTCTGACTGCCGGCCAGGAGACGAACGCTCTGGTCGAACTGCTCGACCTGTACCCCACGCTGGTGGACCTCTGTGGTTTGGAGATGCCGGCAGGCCTGGAAGGCACCAGCCTGAAACCTCTCTTGGTGAATCCTCAAACCACGGTGAAGCCGGCTGCTTACACGCAGCACCCGCGTCCGGCGTACTACAAGGGAAAGCCGGAGACGATGGGCGTTTCCGTGCGGACCGAGCAGTTCCGTTACACCGAATGGCGCAACTTTCAAACGGGCGAAGTGCAAGCGGCAGAATTGTACGATCACCAACAGGACCCGGACGAGAACCACAATGTCGTCGGGCAATCCAAATACCGCCCCGCGGTCGCGCAGGCAAAACAGCAGCTCGAACAAGTCTTTCCCCACCCGCTGAAACCCCACATCGTCAAGCACCATGTCGAGGATCTCACGGTTGATCTCGGCGTTGGCTTGTGGGCCTGGCCCTTGCCGATGGATTTCGATGGCGACGGCGATCTCGACCTGGTGGTCAACTGCCCTGACGTCCCTCACGCCGGTGTGTACTTGTTCAAGAATCCGGGGACGGGCGACAAAATGCCCGTGTTTTCGGCCCCCGAATACCTCGGACCCAAGTTGTCTAATGCGACCCTGTCGTCCGCGACCCCCGATGTCCTCGTTCCCGGGCATGTGATCCAAGATCTGACGTCTGGAAAGAAGACCCAGATCTATCCTCGCACGAACGTGCATCCGAATCGAGTGCGGGCAAACCAATGGCGATACGTCGATTATGACGGCGACCAAATACTCGACATCATCGTGGGGGTGGGTGATTGGACCGAGTATGGATGGGACAACGCCTTCGATCAACAAGGCCGCTGGACGCGCGGTCCGCTGCGCGGTTTCGTCTACTTGCTGCGCGGCGAAGCCAACGCTGCCAAGCCACGTAAAACGGCCGACGGCAACCTGTACCCTGACTCCTATGAGGCTCCTCGCAAGCTCACCGCCGGGGGGCAACCGATCGACGTCTACGGCATGCCGTCCCCCAACTTCGCCGACTTCGATGGCGACGGTGACTTGGACCTGTTGTGCGGCGAGTTCCTGGACGGCTTCACCTATTTCCAGAATCAGGGCTCGCGCAAACAACCTCGCTATGCGGCCGGGCGCCGACTAACCCACGCTGGACGCCCCATCAGGATGGACCTGCAGATGATCTGCCCCGTGGCCATCGACTGGGATGCCGATGGAGACACCGATCTGATCGTGGGCGACGAAGACGGTCGTGTCGCCCTCGTCGAACATACGGGCCAAGTCCAGGATGGCTTGCCCCGCTTCTTGCCACCGAAATATTTTCAACAACAGGCCCAAGACGTCAAATTTGGCGCGTTGGTCACACCGGTGAGTTACGACTGGGATGCCGACGGGGACGAGGATCTTATCTGCGGCAACTCCGCCGGATACATCGCGTTCATCGAAAACCTCGACGGCGGTTGTCCACCGCGTTGGGCGGCCCCACGCAGACTGCACGCGGGTGATCAAGTCCTCCGCGTCCAAGCGGGACCCAAAGGCTCCATTCAGGGACCGTGCGAAGCCAAGTGGGGCTACACGACCCTCAGCGTCGCTGACTGGAATCACGACTCCCTGCCCGATCTGGTCGTCAATTCCATCTGGGGACGGGTCGAATGGTATCGGAACATCGGCCAACCCGGGGCCCCCAAACTCGCCGCCGCCCAGCCAGTACGCGTCGACTGGGGCGAAGACACTCCCCCGAAACCCGCCTGGAATTGGTGGCAGCCTGAACGGCACGATTTGGTGACGCAATGGCGGACGACTCCGGTTGTTGTCGACCTGGACCAAGATGGACTGCAAGACCTCGTCATGCTCGACCACGAAGGGTATCTGGCTCTCTTCCAAAGGAAACGTGTCAAAGATCAATTGTGGCTGACCCCGGGACAACGCGTCTTTCGCGACCAAGCGGGTGAGCCTCTCCGATTAAATGCCGGTGAAGCGGGACGCAGTGGACGGCGCAAGTTATGCCTTGCCGATTGGGATGGTGACGGCAAACTCGACTTGCTGGCCAACAGCAAAAGCATCGACTTGTGGCGGAATGTCTCGACCCCTGACAAACCTTGGACATTTCGTTTAGAAGGCCCCTTGGATGACCGTCGACTCGCAGGACACACCACCAGCCCCACAGTCGTCGACTGGAATCGTGATCATCGCCCCGAACTGTTGATCGGGGCGGAAGACGGGCGTTTGTACTATCAACCCAACCAATACCAAGCCCCTGAAGTCACGACGACACCGCAGTTGAAGATCGAAACACGCCACGTCCAAAGCGGTGTTCTCGACAACGATGCCGTCGCCTATGCGAATCGCTCGTACGTTTGGTTCGACGTCCCCCAACCACTCCGTGGCTGGCGTACCACACAGACCTATGGCGGAGAACCTGCCCTGATCGCCGTGACCGCCCGCGAAGCGACGACGGTCTACATGGCCACCTCGCGATCGATTGCCGCGAATCGTCTACCAGGCTGGGAACGCGTCGAGGATTGGACGTTTGGCTACACCGACGGTGGAAAAACCAAAATGCAGGTGCTGCGCAGAAAAATGAAGGCCGGCGAGCGGACGCTCATACCGCAACTCAGCTGGACCGGCGGCATTCTGCTACTACCACCCGAATGAAAATGCCTCATCACAAACGTGACGCAAACGTGACGCAAACGACCAACGGCAGCGGCGGTAGAAATCTACAACCGATACTCCAGCCCTAACGTCAAACCGTGGGCATAGTAATGGGTCGGCTGACTTTCGAATACCGGCAGCAACGGTCCCGTAGTGGGTGTCGTTTCCGGAGGAAATAGATCGGGATTCAGAGCCAAATCAATGTGGTCTCCGGGACGGGAAACGCGACTCCAGTACAGGAACGAATAACCGACACTCGCGCTCCATCGCTCATTCAGCTGATAGGCCACATTCACACCCAGTTCCGGCACCACCGCCAGATCATCCCGTTTGTACGTGCCGCTGTTCGACCGCAGTGCCAAGATGCCTCCCGAAAAAACCTGCTGGCTTGGCTGCCCAGGATTGGTCACCGTCTGGCCGTAGATGTCCACCACCTGCCGACTGCTTCCCACAGCAACCCGACCGAGAAACTCCACCGCCAAGCGGCCATGGCAGGTCGAGACGATGCACCCAACGTCCAAACCGTGAAATTCATTCTTGCCGCGAAAATCATCACGGATACTGAACGCGTCACTCGACGTCGTGAGATCTTCGAAAATGGTGATTTCCTCATTCAGCCTCAGATAGCGGTAGCCGCCCACCACATCGACGCGCCAACCGGGCACGGGTGCACAGTCTCCACAAGCGCCGGAACCGCAGACGCCACAACTGCCACAGATGTTGTGCCGTAACCAAACGCCATAGCCACTGAATTCCGACCTCGCATCAATCTGGACCGAACCATCGGCCACACCTGGATAACGCACCAGTTGGACATCTTGCCGGACCGGCAAAACTAACGGAGCCAAATTCAAAAACGGACGCGCGATAATCTCTTCCGCGCCGGTCCGATAAGTGCTGACCTGGTTCTTGAATTTGAAGATCTCAAATTCCACTCCCCATTTTTGCTCGCAACCCAAAGCTTTTCCAAATCGCAAACGCAGTCCCGACCGTGGACCATCGAGAATTTCGTCATTGCCATAAAGAATGACCGTGTCCCGTTCCCCCAACGCACCCGCTTCATTCGTCGGCGTCCCAACCACACTCGTCGTCACCAACGGCGGCAGGTTCATCCCCGCATGATCCCACAGCAAGTACTCCGCCCGAAACCACCAGCCGTGACCGGGGCGATGGCCAACGTGACCGTAACTACTCCAAGCCAGAGGCGAATCGTAACTGTTGGGATCGGTTGCGTATTGATCGTTGCCAAGGTAATCGTCGAACCCGCCACGCAAACGCGGCAGCGGTTCGCCAGGTGCAAGTAGCTCTTCTTCCAATTCCTCGGTGTCAGTCAACCGTGGCAACGTGGCATCGCGGTCATCCTCCGCTTCGCCCGTTACCTCTGGAAGCGATACTTCTTCGGCCGTTTCGGCATCGGCCGGGTCATTCAAAACACTCGGTTCCTTGGGCAACTGGGCAATCCGAGTCGCTCGAATCACACCACTACGACGGTCGGCCCGCATCCGGACACTGCCCGCCACTCCTACCAAACGCCCTAAATGTTGGTCCAAATTGACATCTGCCGCATCCAAGACCGAATATTCGACCCCTGATCGACGGTCGACCACCACGTAATCCTGCCGCTTTTTCTCTTCGTTAACCCGCAATTCCAGGCGTCCGGCGGCAGCATAGCCGCTCTGAACCCCCTGGTTATCAGCTAGCACTTCAGCGGTAATGAGTCCCGACATGCAAAACGAGAGCACCAACGCGTAACGTTGAATCAACAGTTTTCTCACGGCATTTCGCCCAGAAGAGACCGGTTTGGAGAGAAGAGAGGCGGCTTTTAGCGTTTTTCAGATTTTGACTCAAGTTCATTTTGCCGAAGCAGTAAAGCCTTACTTCTTGTACTAACTACCGAGATCATTAAAATACGCGCAAGCTTCGCATTACGCGCACGCCCCCAAATCCCCGCAACCTACGAAAACAACTACCAACGGAGTGACTTGTGCCTACCAGGAAAATGGCAGTTGGCCACGCTACGCGCCGCAGTTTTCGGAACACTCACCCTTCACGGCAAACCAGGAGGCGCAAGCGGCTGCAGTTCGAGTCGCTGGAAGCGCGGCGGTTACTGGCGATCATCATCGACCCTGATGGTACGAGCGGGAGTGCCGCACCGATCTCGAATGTGGTGGGGTTTGATTGGGCACCGACCAGCGTCTACATGGACAACGGCAATACGGCGCGGATGAATGGGAGTGGGGCGGTAACCACCCAGTTGCACGCCAGCCTCGCCAGCTTTCAGCAGGCAGGGAGTCAGTCGACTCCGCCGCCGACTGGCGAGTTCACCATGGTCATGTCTTTTCGGCAAAATGTGCTGTCAGCGCAATCGAACACGACCAGTTTGATTGTTGACACGACGGGCCCCAGCTTCTTTGAGATGTATTTTGACGCGACGGCCGACGCCGACCCCGCGGCCGGTACGGGCTACAACGATGGCACGCTGATTTTGAGCGGCTTGGTCTTGTCCGGAACGAGCCTGTTTGTGAACGACACCACGGCCGTAACGCTTGATCAATCAGGCATCAACGATTACCCGGCAGTAGAAACATTATCACTGTTGAACGGCAACGTGAGTGTGGCTGTGAATGAGACCCAGACCAATCTGGACTTTTTCAACAAGCGACTGTCGCAAATCGATGTCACCCAAACACTGCAGTTGCCGTTCGCCACCATCAATCCGTCAGCAGCTTTTGTGACCACCCAGGGCGGCGCCCCTACGACTTTGAATTCTCAGGGGCAAGTACGCATCGCGACCAACGGCAGTCCAGCGGCTGGTCAGGGTGTGGGTCAAGTCAATCTAGGCGCTACCGGAGAGGGTGGGCCCGATGCCATCTTTTTTGGAGACGGTAATTCCGCGATTTTGCAGGCCGTGGGCACGATCAGTGGCCGCAAGTTCGAGGACCTCAATGGCGATGGCGAGCATCAAGGTACGGATCCGGCACTGGCAGGATTCGAGATCCGGGCCTACGCCGACCTGAACGCCAACCAGCAGTTGGATCAAGCCGAGGTAGTTGCGGGCATCGTCGCCAGCAGTTCGACAGACGCTTCAGGCACCTACAGTCTCACCTTGGATCCTGGCAACTACATCATTGTCGAAGTGCAACAGGCGGGATTTCTTCAGACCACTCCCACCACCAACGTGTTGGCCACGGGACTGACCGGCGCGGGAGATGTTGCCGACAACGGTTTCGCCCTGACGCTGCCCTCCGAGGGTGCGCTGACGGGAAATGATTTTGGCAACGCCCGTACGGGGACCATCACCGGCCAGAAGTTCAACGACCTGAACGGCAATGGCAGCGAGGACACAGGCGAACCGGGGATTGCGAATTTCGAAATCCGGGCCTACGCGGACACGGATGGCAATGGCACGCTAAGCCAGACCGAGTTTGATGCGGGCACAGCGGCAACGGCTACGACCGATGCCAACGGCAATTACACCTTCACCCTCAATCCGGGCAATTACATTTTGGTGGAGGTCTTACCATCGAACTCCACGCAAACGGCCCCCACCACGAATGTCTTGGAGTCTTTGAATACCGGCGCGATCACACTGGCGACCGGTGGTTACGCGATAAGCGTCACCTCCAACGCAACGCTAACCAACAACGACTTCGGTAATGCCCAAGAGGCAACGATCACGGGCCGCAAATTCGACGATCTCGAGGGCGACGGCAGTACGACGGGCGATCCTGGGCTGGCCAACTGGGAGATCCGTGCCTATGTCGACACCGACGCCAACGGCATGTTGAGCCAAGCCGAATTCAACACCACGCCAGCGGCCGTGACGACCACCGCGCCGGGTGGAAACTATGCCCTGACCGTCCAACCCGGGTCCTACATCCTGCTGGAAGTGCTGCAAGGCGATTATACGCAGACGTTGCCGAACAATTCCTTGATCGAGGGCGGCTTCGACACCGGCCTGGTCGCCAGCGGCGGTTATGCCGTCACGGTGACTGCGGGGCAATCGATTTCCGATCAGGACTTTGCCAATACGGCCCATGCCACCATCACCGGGCAGAAGTACCACGATCTCAATGGCAATGGCAATCAAGATCCGGGCGAACCGGGGCTTGCCGACTGGGAAATCCGCGCCTATGTCGATACGGACGGCAATGGCACATTGGATACCAGCGAAGCGACCGCCGGACCGGCCGGGACTGCAATGACCACCTCCTCCGGCAGTTATACTCTGACGCTGGGCGCCGCCAATTACATCCTGGTCGAAGTGTTGCCCAACGAGTGGCAGCAGACAGTCCCCGCCAACACGGTCGCCCCGAATCTTCTGCCTCTGGGCGCACGCGGTTACGCCTTGACGTTGTCCTCTGGCGAAACGGCTCAAGCAAACGACTTTGGTAATGTGCTTCCCGGATCCATCCACGGACACAAATTCTACGATGAAGATGCCGACGGGCAGCAAGGCCCGACCGAAGATCGCCTGACCGGCTTCGAAATCATCCTCACCGACACCAATGACCAGCCGGTCAATGACATCTTTGGCAACCCGGTTGCTTCCGTCGTTACCGCAAACACCGACATGAACGGGGATAATCAAATTGACCCGCTCACCGAAGCGGGCATGTATTGGTTCAGCAATCTGGCACCTGGCGAATACCGCATTCGCGAAGTCGAACGTGTCGGCTGGATCCAAACCTCGACCGTCACTCAAGACATCACACTGGTCAGCGGACAGGAATACGTAGCGGTGAGTGGCCAAGCGTTTTTGCCAACCGACACCAACAAAGAAGAGGTGGTGCGTAGCGACCTGGCGATCGGCAACATTCTGCCCGCCTCGATTCATGGACACAAATTCTTTGATGCCAACCGAAACGGGGTCGAGGATTCTGGGGAACAGCGTTTGAATGGTTGGGAAATCACTCTGACGAACGTGAGTGGCCAGCCGGTCAACGACATCTTTGGCCAACCGGTCGGATCCGTGACCACGATGGACATTGACCTCGACAACAACGGTGTGATTGACCCCGCCACCGAGCGCGGCCTGTACTTCTTTGACAACTTATTACCCGACCTGACGTACCGGGTGCGCGAGGTCTTACAGGACGCGTTCGTGCAAACCACCGACAACCCTGCAGACATCACTCCGAATGCAGGCGAGGAGTACGTGGCGGTGGCAGGTCAGGCGGCACTCCCCGTCGGGTCTGCGCGGGAAGAAGTCATCACTCCGAGGCTGGCGTTCGGCAACGCATCCGAACCCGGCTCGATTCATGGCCACAAATTCAACGACGAAAACGGGAACCAGACGCAAGACGCGGGCGAAGAGCGTCTGAACGGCTGGACCATCTACCTCGACCTGAACGACAACAGCGTACTGGACTTTGGCGAACCGACCAGTGTCACCATGAGCATGGATCTCAACGGCGACGGTGACACGGTGGACCCAAACGAGTCCGGCCTCTACTGGTTCAACGATCTCGACCCCGGCACCTACATCGTCCGCGAAGTGCTGCAAAGTGGATTTGAACGCACCACTCCCGATGGTGTGCCCGTCGTCATCTCAGGGAATCAAGTCCATGTGGCCGACCGCTCAGAGGCGATGTTGCCCGACCCACAAGACCCACGGATTGTCGTCAACGAGGCGCTGGCCATTGGTAACCGCCCGGAACGAGGCAGCATCCACGGACACAAATTCAACGATCTGGATCGCGACGGCGAAGAAGATTCCGGGGAACCCCGCCTCAATGGATGGACCATTTACCTGGACACGAATAACAACGGCGTGCTTGACGAAAACGAACCGTTCACCGTCACCGCCGACATGGATCTCAACAACAATGGGACCATCGAACCGAACGAATCGGGATTGTATTGGTTCGAAGATTTACCCCCCGGCACCTACAACGTTCGCGAGGTGCTCCAATTCGGCTGGCTCGCCACCACCACGCAACCAGTGCAGATCGACATCGTCGCCAACCAGCGACACGTGGCATCGCCCGAAGAGGCCAAAGTCGACGATCCTGCCAACGACCCGCGTGTGGTAGTCAACAAGAACCTGGCATTTGGCAATCGCGTGGAACTCGGCTCCATCCATGGCCACAAGTTCCTGGATGAAAACAATAATCAGCTGGAAGACGCGGGGGAACCGCGACTCAATGGCTGGGTCATCTATCTGGACCTGAACAACAATGGCCAACATGACGAGGGCGAACCGACCCAAATCACCCAAAGTTTCGACCTGAATAATGATGGTGAAATCGAAGACAACGAGCGCGGGCTGTACTGGTTTAATGACCTCGACAACGGCATGTATTTCGTGCGGGAGATCGTCACCACCGGCTTCGAGCAAACCACCTCCAACGTCGTGATGGTGACCATTAGCGGCAACCAAAAACACGTCGCACTGCGCGAACAGGCCATGGTAGACGACCCGGACACCGACCCACGCGTCATCGAAAATCCCTGGCTGGCCATCGGCAATCGCAATCAACCTGGGGCCATCCACGGCCATAAGTTCTTTGATGAGAATCGGGACGGAGTCGAAGACCCGGGCGAAACACGACTCAACGGCTGGGGCATCTATCTCGACTTAAACAACAACGGCGTGCATGACGATGGTGAACCTTTCTCCGTCACACAGAGCATGGACCTGGATGAAGATGGTTCGATTGGAAATGATGAAATCGGCCTGTACTGGTTCGAAGACCTGCAACCGGGAACTTACTACGTCAGAGAGCAAGTTCAGGCTGGCATGATCCAAACGACCCAGGCTCCGGCAGTGGTGGTCATTACGGCAAATCAAATCCACGTGGCGGCCTTAAACGAAGCCAAGGTCAGTGACCCGGCCACCGATCCCCGAGTGGTCGTCGATAAATACCTGGCAATTGGCAACACCATCGAACTGGGCGAAATCCACGGACACAAATTCCTCGACAGCAACCGCAACGGCAAAGAAGACCCGGGCGAGGAACGACTGAACGGGTGGGCCATCTATCTGGACATCAATGACAACGAAGTGCTCGACCCGAACGAACCCTTCGAAGTCACTCAGAGCATGGACCTGAACAACAACGGCACGATCGAAGCCAATGAAATCGGACTGTATTGGTTCACCGACTTGCAACCGGGTGCGTACACGGTTCGCGAAGTCGTGCAAACAGGATACGAGCAAACCACACTCTCTCCCACGATCATGCTGATCGGCAATCAGCGCTACGTCGCTGACCTGGCCGAAGCCAGCCTGCCCGACGCCGCCAACGACCCCCGTGTCTCGGTGAACGAATGGCTCGCCATCGGCAATGCACGGCAACTCGGAGCCATCCATGGCCACAAATTCCGTGACTTCAACGGAGACGGCCAGGAACAGGCAACGGAGCCGCGACTCAACGGCTGGACCTTCTACCTGGACCTCAACAATAACGAGACGATCGACTTGGGTGAGCCGGTCAGCGTGACGTCGAGCATGGACCTGAACGACAATGGAACGATTGAACCCAATGAAATCGGCCTCTATTGGTTCGAAGACCTCGACCCCGGAACGTACATCGTCCGCGAGGTGTTACAGGAAAACTTCCGGTCGACCACGGACATGCCCGTCTCGATCGTCGTGACCGGGCACCAAATCCACGTCGCAGCACCCGAACAATCCAAACTGCCCGACCCGTTGAATGACCCCACGGTGATCATCAACGGTCATCTGGGCGTCGGCAACTCTGACAAATTCGGCGAGATCCACGGGCACAAAGTGGATGACGACGACGAGACGCGACTCGACGGATGGGTCATCTTCCTGGATCAGAACAACAACGGAACCCTCGATCCGGGTGAACTATCGACCGTCACCACCAGCATCGACTTGAACGAGAACGGCACAATCGAACCTGAAGAGCGTGGACGATTCTGGTTCAAGAACCTCGAGGCCGGTACCTACTACGTGCGGGAACTGGCCAAGACGGGGTTCATTCAATCGTCCACAAGCCCTGCGCCGCTCAGCGTCACCGGCAGCGAGATCTACGTTGCCACCCTGGGGGAAGGCATGCTGGTGGAAGGTGATACGCGCATCGAGACCGTCGTCCCGGAATTGGAATTCCGCAACAAACTCCTGCCCGGTGCCATCCACGGTCACAAATTCCACGATCTCGACGGGGACGGCAACGAAGATGTCGGCGAACCACGCATGGATGGCTGGGTGATCTATCTCGATGCCAACAACAACGGCATGCTGGACTCCGGCGAAGTGTCCACCAGCACGTCCAGCATGGACGTCAATGGCAACGGTTCGATTGAAGAAAACGAACGCGGCCTTTACTGGTTTACCGATCTCGAACCTGGCATCTACATCGTTCGCGAAGTCCTCCAACCCAACTACGTCCAGCGCACCCCCAACCCACCGACCTTGGTCATCACCACCAACGAAATCTATGTCGGTGGTCCGGGACAAGCGATGCTGCTGCAGGATGATCCACGGGTCGTCACGCAGGTAGACGAACTGGGATTTGGAAACCAATTGGACCCGGCCTCGATCCACGGTTTCAAATTCTTTGATGCCAACGCCAACGGATTGTACGAACAAGGAACCGACTTCCCTCAAGCCGGAGTGACGTTTAACGTGACAGGCATCGATGCCCTGGGTAGGGAAGTCAATCAGTCGACCGTCACGGATGAAAACGGATTCTTTGCTTTCGAGGGCCTGACGGCCGGGATGTTCACGGTCACCGAAGTCATTCCCCCCGGAGCAATGCCAACCACCTCACCCGTCTCCCGCACCTACGCTTTGCAAGCCTTCGAAGAAGTCGTGGCGTTCCCCGGCCAGGCGAACCTGCCGCCCGGCGATGTCCGTTTTGAAGTCGTCCTGGACAATCCGGACTCCAACCAGAACTCATTCGGCCGAGACTGGCTTTTCTGGGGCAATCGAGGAGGATCGATCACGTGGAACAAAGTCGACAAACTGGGCAATCCGTTAGGTGGCACGGAATTCACGTTGACCCTCATCCAGGCGTTTAACGTCCTGACCGACCAGTTGGAGGACATTGCGGAAACGTCCGTCACGATCCGTGACAACGATACTCAGCGAACCACTTTCTCGATCCCGGACGATGACTTGAACCTCGGATCGTTTTTAGCATCCAACTTGACACTCGGCCGCTATCGACTGGAGGAAACCAATCCGGTTCCCGGTTATGACCGCGACCTGTTTGTGGAAACGATCGATGTGTTACCCACAAATCCGAACGTCGCGTCAACACACAACTGGATGAACACCTGGGCCATGCGGGCATTTGTAGGTTCCACCGCCCAAGATCGCTTGAACCTGGAAGAAGAACTGGACTTGCCACCGCTGCCGCAAGTTGTCAATCCGTTTGTTGTCTCACCTCCCTCCGCACCGAGCGGTGATGGCATTCAGAACTTACAGTCGACCCACGCCACCCCGCCAGGTATCACCACGCAATCCACGGGCGCCATCACTGGTTCTGCAGCCCTGAGCGGCAGCGGCGCCACGACCAACTCCGGTC
>MDSW01214249.1_pt1 | contig 14315 bp, 17 predicted proteins | sample 811171 | NCBI WGS metagenome assembly MDSW01 (sample SAMN05326641, study PRJNA326480) | marine metagenome | isolation source: seawater | place: Atlantic Ocean: North West | collected 2012 | reverse complement strand
GGAATACAGCAGTAGAAGAAGCTCTCTATTTATCTAGAATTTGCTCTAAAGTTCATCTAGTTCATAGAAGAGATCAACTAAGAGCTGAAAAAATCCTTCAAGATAGAATTTTTGAGCAAGAAAAAAATGGCAAAATTAAACTCCATTGGAATAGTCAATTAGAGGAAGTCCTTGGTGATGATACCGGGGTTACTGGGGCAAGAATTTTAAAAGATGGCAACCAGGTAGATATTCCTGTTCACGGTGTCTTTATAGCAATTGGACATCAGCCAAATACAGGCATATTTAAAGACGAACTAAAGATGGATAATGACTATATCGTAATTAATTCAGGCTTATCTGGGATGGCTACTGCGACCAGTATGGAAGGAGTATTCGCAGCTGGAGATGTATCCGATCAAGTTTACAGACAAGCCATTACTTCGGCTGGCTTTGGATGTATGGCAGCTTTGGATGCAGAAAAATTTCTTAGTGAATAAGATTATTATTGCGAAGATACCCAAATTAAAGCTGCTATTACACCAACCACAATAATAACAAGAGCAACATAAGCATCGGATTTGCTATCTTCGTTTGCTTCTCTGTTATCGTAATACTCATCAAATTTATCGCTCATCTTAATCTCCGTGTTTTAGAATAACCCTTCCCTCTTGAAGGCCTTGATATATTTTATTGATTTCAGCATCTAATGCATCAAGATTTACAACTTTTGATTGCGAACCCAAATCAATTTTCCAATCTGAAGCTAAATAACTCCAAAGTAGTTTTTTAAAAGAAAGCGGGCTTTCTGCTGAATCAATACCTATTAACCTTATGCCTCTTAGAATAAATGGAAATACAGTTGTTTGAATAGTTGGCCCGGAGACCATACCGCAAATAGTAATAATTCCTTTCCTATCTACTAAAGGAAAAATTTTATTGAGAATTTCTCCACCAACCGTATCTATTGCTCCAGAAAATTTAGCTCCTGCAAGAGGTTTTACTTCAAGCGCTTCAAAATCAGATCTTTTGATTATGCAGTCCTCGGTTAATTCATTAAATAATGGAGAATGTGGTTTTCCTGAAATAATGTTAATCGGAACATTGAGGTGTTGTAACAACTTTAAGGCGATAGAACCCACCCCGCCTGAGGCACCAGTAACCAAAACAGGTAAATCAGCCTTATGATCTTTAAATTCAAAGACTGAGGCTGCAGCAGTAAGACCTGCTGTTCCCAAACGCATGGCTTCTTCTAGAGAAAGATTGGCTGGTAATGGTACAACCCACTTAACAGGTACTTGAATTATTTCTCCAAATCCACCAAAAGTATTCATACCGAGATCATATCCGGTAACAATCACTTCATCGCCCTCTTTGAAATCAGGACTGCTTGAAGTTAAGACATAACCTGATGCATCAATCCCTGGAACAAAAGGATAGTTTCTGGTGACTCCTTTATTACCATTCGCAGATAGAGCATCTTTATAATTTAAGGATGAGTAAGCTACCTTAATAGTAATATGATCAGCTTTATCCTCGGGCATAGATAAGCTTTTGATTTCGTTAACAAAAGATCCGGAAGAATCCTCTGAAACTAGGTAAGCTTTATATTCAGTCACAAGAGAAATTATCTTGGTGTCATTCTCATCCCAGAATCTATTCTAATAGTTTCACCATTAAGATAAGGATTTTCCACAATGTGCTGAGCAAGTTTTCCATACTCAGCAGGGTCTCCAAATCTATGAGGAAATTGAGTAGATTCTAAGAGAGGATCTCTTACTTTATCCGATGCTAATTTCATAAGAGGCGTGTCGAAGATTCCTGGAGCAATGGTATTTACTCTGATTCCATGTCTTGCTAAATCTCTAGCAGCAGTCAGGGTTAAGCCAATAACTCCAGCTTTGGATGCGCTGTAAGCGGATTGACCAATCTGGCCTTCGTAACCAGCAACAGAAGCAGTATTAATAATGACGCCCTTTTCCCCGTTGTCATCGCCTGCATTTTTATCCATAAGAACAGCAGCTAGTCGCATGACATTGAAGGTGCCAACTAGGTTTAGGTCAATTATGAATTTGAAGTGATCTAAAGGATGTGCTCCATCTTTACCAATGATCCTCCCGCCGTAACCAGTTCCTGCACAATTAACGCACACATGAAGGGCACCAAATGTTTCTTCAATCTGATTAATAGCATCCACAACTGGTTGCTCTTCCATGATATTGGTATTGATGAAAAGAACGCTATCTGAACCCAACTCATCAACTAATTTATTAGCATTGTCAGCATTGAGGTCCAATATCGCCACCTTTGCACCTTGGGCAACAAAGTTTCTTAGGGTAGCTTCTCCAAGACCAGATGCACCACCAGTAATTGCTACAACTTTATTCTTTAAATCCATGTAAATCTTCCTTATAGAGGCTGAAATTATAACTATTGATAAAAAGGTGTAAAGCTTCACTAATTGGCACAATTATTGCTTATACACAATTGGAGGATTTATTTATGAAAAATATACTTTTAACTTTTGTACTTCTAAGCTCGAGCATTCAAGCTGGAGTTTCAGCAAATGTATCGTTTACATCTGATTACATTTGGAGAGGTATGACTCAAACAGATGGCCCAGCTCTTCAAGGTGGGTTTGATTTTGAATCAGAATCTGGTTTTTATGCTGGTATTTGGGGTTCAAATGTAAATTTTAACAATGGTAATGGTCAAGAACTTGATTACTATGCAGGATATGGTTTTTCCTTGGGAGAACTTGGAGTCGATGTAGGCTACATAGTTTTTGATTACCCAGATTCATCACCAGACCTAAAATTTGAAGAAATCTATCTTGGCTTTAGTCTTGGAGATTTTGGTCTGACCTATGCTTCTGGTCAAGATGAAGCTCCTGATTATCTTGAGTTTTCCTATTCCGTGGGTGATTTTAGTTTTGCCTATGGTGAATATGATGATTATGGAGAAAACTTAACCATTGGTTATGGATTTGGATGTGGTCAATTTGATTGCAGTTTTGGTTACTATGATTTTTCTGATGATGGATACGGAGCTGATGAAGACGGAGTCTTCTTCAGTGTGAGCGCATCCCTATAAAAAGGATTTCATATGAAACTTGTAACTGCAATTATCAAGCCCTTTAAACTTCAAGAAGTTAAAGAATCTCTAGTAAATCTAGGTGTCTCTGGATTAACTATCACTGAAGTTAAAGGCTATGGCCGACAAAAAGGTCACACAGAATTATACAGGGGAGCTGAGTATTCAGTTGATACCCTGCCAAAGATAAAACTTGAAGTTTTAGCATCCGATGAACAAGCAGATAACGTAATTGAAGCCATTCAATCCACAGCATCTACTGGTCAAATCGGTGATGGAAAGATTTTTGTTACCAGCCTTGAAAACGTAGTTCGAATTAGAACTGGTGAAACTGGAAATGAGGCTATATAGGAGATATTGATATTATGGAAGAAATAAAATTTTCACTTGATACGTTTTACGCGTTAATGTCAGGGGCTCTAGTGATGTGGATGGCAGCTGGTTTTACCATGCTTGAAGCGGGCCTAGTTCAAAAAAAAGATGTAGCTGAAATTGTTACTAAAAATCTTGGTCTATATTCCATAGCATGCATCATGTATTTGCTATGCGGTTTTGTTCTTATGTATCCAGCCGGATCATGGTTTGATGGGTCCTTTTTAAGTGGAATTTTTCCCTTCATTGGAACTTCAGTAGGTTTAGCTACTGATATGCCTTTAGAAGAAATAGGAATTCCTTACGGTATGGACTACTCTCAGCAAGCAGACTTCTTCTTTCAAGTAGTCTTTGTTGCTACAGCTATGTCTATCGTTTCTGGCGCTGTTGCAGGGAGAATGCGCATCTTACCTTTCTTCTTATTTGCTATAGTTTTGACAGGATTTATCTATCCAGTGCAAGGTTATTGGAATTGGGGCGGTGGCTTTTTAAGCGCTCTTGGCTATTCTGATTATGCTGGCTCAGGTACTGTTCACCTTACCGGTGCTGCTGCAGCATTAGCTGTTGTATTAGCGCTAGGCTCAAGAAATGGTAAATTTAATTCAGATGGTTCATCTAATGCAATGCCAGGCTCTAACATACCGATGGCAGCCCTTGGAGCATGGATTCTCTGGTTAGGTTGGTTTGGATTCAATGGTGGATCAGAGCTAGTAGTATCTTCAGAAGCAAGCGCTATTGCAGTAAGTCAAGTATTTCTTAATACCAATATGGCAGCTGCTGGAGGAGTTGTTGGTGCTTTACTATTAGGATTAGTTAGAACTGGAAAACTGGATGTAACTATGGCTATTAATGGTGCAATAGCAGGACTGGTTGCTATAACTGCTGGACCTAGCATCCCCTCTGCTGGTGAGGCAACTTTAATCGGTTTGATTGGTGGTCTAATCGTTTATTGCTCAATTATCTATCTTGAACAAAGATTCAAAATAGATGACCCTGTTGGAGCGATTTCAGCCCACGGCGTCGTAGGTATTTTTGGTGTTATGGTAGTTCCATTCACCAATCCTGATGCATCCTTTTTAGTGCAATTTTATGGAGTGCTAGCCATTAGTGTTTTTACATTTGTTGCTAGCTACGGAAGTATTTATTTAATAAATAAATTTCTACCCATTAGAGCAAGTGATGAGGAGCAATTCCTTGGGCTTGATATAACTGAAATTGGTGTAGAAGCCTATCCTGAATTTAAATAATTCACAGCAGTGCAGCCTCATGGCTGCACTGCCATTTTCAATCCTGTAAAAATCTAGAATTAATATGAATCTACTAGATTCTTTTTGAGATTACCGGGTTAGCGTATTGCATTAATAAATATTGTTTTTCTTTAGGTGACAACCCTTTTAATCTTATCTGAAAGTAATCTTCAGCTTTCCTTATTTGCTCAGCTCCAAAATTATGCGTTACCTGTTCATTCTCTAGTAAGGAGTGGGCAACTATATTGGATGGTTGAAGCTTATAATTATTTAAAATAGTTTCGGTAATTTTATCGGCTATTTCCTTGTGTTCATCGCATTCTTGAAAAGACATTGGAGGGTTGATAGAGATATGCACATTGCCTTTAAATTCATTAATTCCACGCACAATAGAATCAAGGTCTTCATTAGCATACTTTAGGTATTTTCCTTCTTCTGCTAATACTGTTAACTCCTTGGTCTTAAGAATATCATTTGGATCAAATTCATAGGAAATTGCGACTGGCACAACTCTCAGCTCATTAAAAAACTCAGATGTACTTTTAGATTTTCGACGTGCAAGCTGGATCATCTTCAAGATAGCAGGATCTGAAACATCGATCCCATCTTTTGCTCTACCCTGTCGCTGAGCAATCCAGACAGATTCATTATTTTCAAGACAATGATTGATGAACTCTGAAGCTAAATTTAATCCGGCATAAATATCTTTCTTTGATGAGCCGTCTCTTTGAATAACAAAGCTTTTGTTCAAGCGCATTAAGTTAGCAGCCCACTCGTGTGACATTAAATTATTTCCAACAGCAATATTTGATGTTTTGTGGCCATACGAATTTATTAGAAAATTTAGTAGCGCTGGATCAAGGGTAATATCTCTGTGGTTAGAGATAAATAAATAATTTTTAGTAGGATCTAAATATTCAATTCCAGAATGGGTAAATTCATCAATGGTTTCATTGATAACTTTCTGTACTAATTTTTTAAAATAATTTTGAAGGTCCTCAACAGTATTAATAGAATTTACAAGTTGTGAAATTTTTCTTTTAAAAAACCATTTAGCAAAGGGTAAATTAGCTAAAGCTCCTAAATTGGAAGATTTAGTAAAGAGCTTAAATATCGTTTCGTTATTGCTTAAAGAAAAAAGAATATCTTTAATTTCATCATCGCCAAAAGGTCTGATCGAATCAAAATTATTCATTTTTATCCAAGCAATTTAATCATGACTCCGGCTGCAACTGCTGATCCTATAACTCCAGCTACATTTGGACCCATTGCATGCATAAGTAGATAATTTTGAGAATTATTTTCTAGCCCAACTTTATTTACCACTCTTGCTGCCATAGGAACAGCAGATACTCCAGCAGCACCAATTAGTGGATTGATATTGTCTTTAGAGAAATAATTCATTAGCTTTGCCATCAGAACCCCCGTCGCAGTTCCAATACCAAAGGCTATGATGCCTAAGACAAGTATTCCAATGGTTTCGAAAGTTAAAAACTTATCGGCAACTAGCTTAGACCCAACAGATAGGCCTAGAAAAATTGTCACAATATTGATTAAGGAATTTTGAGCAACTTCACTCAGGCGTTCAACTACTTGAGATTCTCTTAAAAGATTTCCAAAACAAAACATGCCTATTAATGGAGCGGCACTTGGCAATAAAATGCCCACACTTAATACTAAAACTATTGGGAAGATAATTTTTTCTCTTTGGCTTACTGATCTTAACTGAGACATAGGTAAGGCTCTCTCAGCTTTACTGGTAAGAGCATTCATTATGGGTGGCTGAATAAGAGGAACAAGTGCCATGTAAGAGTATGCTGAAACCGCAATAGCTCCCAAAAGTTCTGGTGCTAACATAGAGGATACATAAATTGCAGTAGGACCATCAGCACCCCCAATGATTCCAACTGCTGCAGCCTGCTTTAATGAAAAAGAAAATATCTCAAACTGATTTAAAAATATAGCGCCTAATACAGTTGCGAATATTCCAAACTGAGCTGCCGCACCTAGTAGTAAAGTTTTGGGATTTGCGAGCAATGGCCCAAAATCTGTCATAGCTCCAACGCCCATGAAAATTAGCAAAGGAGCAATTCCGCTTCCAATGGCAACTGAGTAAAACTTATATAACATTCCCCCACTGAAGTTATAGGTCGAGGCTATGTAGCTAAGCTGATCTAACTGTATTGAAGTTAAATTTCCCTCTTTAATAGGTAGAGTTAGATCGTTGTTAATGAGAAAAGTTTCCAAAAGTGGGAATGAATGGAATTTTGCTTCATTTAATAATTGTTCTATAGGTGATAAGGCTAAGCCAATCTCTGGAATATTAGACAAGATAGCTCCAAAACCTATTGGCAATAATAACAATGGCTCAAATTTCTTTTTGATAGCTAAAAATAAGATGATAAGTCCAACAACGATCATAATGATTTGATTGGTGCTTAAATAAAATATTCCCAGAGATTGAATAAAGTTATTTATATCCACAACTATCCCACAGTTAGTAATAGCTGTCCTGGAGTAACAGCATCACCCTCTTTAATATCAATAGATGTGATGGTTCCAGCAAAAGGTGATTTAACTTCAGTTTCCATCTTCATAGCTTCGAGAATAAGAACAGTTTGATCTATAGCAATTACATCTCCAACCTTGCATAAGACTTTGAAAATATTACCTCCTAATTGAGCATTAATAGGCTGGGCGTTGCTGGTTGATGTTGGTTGAGCGTTCGTTGCTGAAGTATTTGCTGCAACACCATCAGCAAACTCTATTTCTCCAAGCGGATTAATAGAAATAACATATTCTTCGCCATTTACATTTACAGAATATCCTTCACTACCTCTGCTCTTAAATGATAGAGGCTCTTCTTCAAAGAATTCAGGATTATCAATATTTTTTAGAAATTGCAGGCCTATTTCAGGGAACATTGCAAAAATAAGAATGTTATCGTCATTAAGTTCTATATCTAAGGAATGCTCATCAATAGTGTCGGCAAGTTTGCTTTTAATAGTTTCAAGCTCATTATCAATCAAATCTGCGGGTCGACAATCAATGACTTTTGCATCAGACGAAACTCTTTTTTGTAACTCCTCATTCACTGGAATTGGGGTCCTACCATATTCCCCGAGAAGTAATGATCTAGTTTCCTTGGTTATGTTTTTATATCTCTCTCCAGATAAGACATTAATAACTGATTGAGTACCAACAATTTGAGAGGTTGGAGTAACTAGAGGAATAAAACCTAAATCCTCTCTAACTTTAGGGATTTCCATTAAAACTTCATCGAATTTATCAGAAGCGTTTTGATCGCGAAGTTGATTTTCTAAATTAGTTAGCATGCCTCCTGGAACTTGAGAAACTAGAATCCTAGAATCGATTCCCCTCAAAGAGCCTTCAAACTTTTTGTATTTTTTTCTTATTACTTTAAAGTGCTCTGCGATGGGTTCCAATTTATCCAGATCTAAATTAGTGGAACGGTTAGTGCCATCTAATATGGCCACCATAGCTTCGGTTGGTGAATGACCGTAAGTCATGCTCATGCTTGATATTGAAGTATCAATATTATCAAGGCCCGCTTCGATTGCCTTTATACCTGTTGCAGTAGACATTCCGGTTGTAGCATGGCATTGCATGTGCACAGGTATTTCTAGCGTTTCTTTGAGTTTACTAACTAGCTCAAATGCCACATAAGGTTTTAAAAGCCCTGCCATATCCTTAATAGCAAGAGAATCTGCACCTAGATCTTGAAGTTGGAGTGATAGCTCAACCCATGTATCAATAGTATGAACTGGGCTGGTTGTATAGGAGATAGTCCCTTGAGCATGGCCTCCCATCTTTTTTACTGATTTAAGTGCCCTATCCATATTTCTAACATCGTTTAGTGCATCAAAAACTCTAAATACATCCACTCCGTTAGCTACAGATCTCTCAACAAATAAATCAACCACATCATCAGCGTAATGTTTATAGCCTAATAAATTTTGGCCACGTAAAAGCATCTGTTGGGGTGTGTTTGGCATCATGGACTTAATATTTCTAATTCTCTCCCATGGGTCTTCACCCAAGTACCTGATACAAGAGTCAAAAATAGCTCCGCCCCAAGATTCAACAGACCAATAACCAACCTGATCCATGGCTGAAAGAATATCAACCATATCTTTATATCTAAACCTAGTAGCAAGGAGTGACTGATGGCCATCCCTTAATACTACTTCTGTAATTCCAATGATCTTTTGACTCATCCTAATTGCTCGAATAACTCTTTAATAATTTTCTTATGCGTTGTATTCATTTCCTGGGAGATTTTTTGCAATTCTCCATCTTTCACATTTGCTTGAATGGAAGTTGCTGCAAATTTAGAAATTATAAACATGAGGACTACCAACAGAATTAAAAAAGAAAAGACTGTGCCCATGCCAACTAGCATTAAGTCTATACTTTGATTAAGCAATTGTGATTGATTCATAAATTCCTATTTTACATTAAAGCCTTACAGTAAAATAATTATCAATGAAAAACTATTTAATTCCAGCTGGGTGTTCAATATTTGCGCATCGTGGTGGTAGCTTAGAATCATCTGAGAATACCCTTGAGTCATTTCAGTATGCCTTAGATATTGGCTCGCAATATATTGAAACAGATGTTCAACTATCTAAAGATGGCAAAGTATATATATTTCATGATGATTCTTTAAAAAGAGTTGCGGGTATTGATCAAAATTTCTCTGACCTCCCTTCGCATGAAATAGACTCTATAAAAATTTTTAATGGTAAATCAATTCCAACACTTGAGGCAGCGCTTGAAACATTTCCACATACAAGATTTAACATTGATTTAAAAACAGATCTTGTAGCTGAACCTGCTCTAGAGATTTTAAAAAAACATAATGCTCAAGATAGAATTTGTATAGCTAGCTTTTCTGATGAACGTATTGATTTGGCTCGCAAATATATACCCTCAATATGTACGTCAATGGGTCCCAGCCAAATATTTCAAGTTCGATTGGCTGCTTGGAAGTTTATCAATCCTAGATTTGTCTCTGACTGTGTTCAAATCCCTATTTATAAATATGGAATTAAACTAGCCTCCAAAACTATGGTTGATTTCTGTCATGCTAATCATTTAAAAGTCCATGTATGGACCATAAATGATGCAAAAACTATGAAAAAGCTTATTAGTATTGGAGTGGATGGAATTATTACTGATAGGCCTAAATTATTAAAAGAAGTTCTTAACTCTCTAAAAAATTCTTAAATAGCTTTCTAGCTAAAATATACATTGGAATAATTACTGAACTAGATATCAGGATTTCTGTAAGGAATAGATAATCAAACATGGAACGAATTCCTCTAGCTATAAATAAAGAAAGAATGCCTAGGATTGAGTAGAAAATAATATATCTTGGTGTAAAGAATTTATTCATACTTTTTTTACTTTTAAAAGGAGTAGCCCTCCCAATACAAAAAGAAGCGCAATAGGTATCAATCCAACTCGAGGATCAGGATAAACCGTTACAGCAATGGCTACCATAGCAGGCCCCATAAATGCCCCTGCTCTTCCAAACATATTAAAAAATCCGAAGTATTCTCCGCTTTTTTCATGCGGAATCAATTTTGCAAAAAAGCTCCTTGAGATTGCTTGAATTCCTCCCTGAACAGAGCCAACCAATGAAGCAAGAATATAAAACTCCATGGCATTGGATAAACTAACTGAGTAAGCAATGATCAATAAATAAAGTCCAATAGTTACTAACAGTATGTTTCTATCTGAAAATTTATTAGCAAGCCATGCCCACATTAATGTAGAGGGAAAGGCAACAAATTGAACTAATATTAAACCTACTATGATGGCACTACTGGGGAGGTCTAGATTCAAGGCAAAGTCAGATGCCATAGCCATTATCGTATGAACCCCATCTATGTATAAAAAGAATGCCAATAAAAATAAGAATATCTGTTTGTTGTGAGAGACTTTTTGGATAGTATCAAAAACTTGGTGGAAAGATTGCTTTATAGTTTTGAAGCGAAAACTTTTGCCATGCCTATCAACAATAGTAAGTGAAATAGGAATTAAAAAAATAAGCCACCAAACCGAAACACTCAAAAAAGACCATTTGACCGCTTCAGCGCTACTGGAAAGCAGAAACCACTCAGGGTTGAGAGTCATGAGAGCATTGATCAAAAATAATATACCTCCTCCCAAATATCCAAATGCAAAACCGTAGGAAGATATTTTAGAAAGATTAGATGCATCCGAAACGAATATAATCATCTTATCGTAAAGGATATTGCCAGCAGCAAAACAGTAATTAGCAATACCAAAGAAAACTAATGCCATCAACCATGAACCAGCAGGCACCACAAACAAAGTTCCCACAAACAGAATGGCTACACATGTCAGACCAATAAATAATTTTTTAGTAGTTCGGGAAAGATCTGTTACCGCACCAATAAAGGGCGCAGTAAATAATAAAATAAGGTTTGAGATGGTTAGGCCAATGCCAAGATAGGATGTGGCCTGTAAATCCGTTATACCTGAAGACCAATACTCTTTAAAAAATATTGGGAAAAAAGCAGCAAGTACCGTGGTAGCAAAAGCAGAATTTCCCCCATCATAGAAAATCCAAGCCTTGGCCTGCTTAGAGAGATTAATTAGCCTCATAGTGATAAACGCCATCAATTAAATCTTTTGAAATGGATCCTCGTTGCTCAAGACAATTTAAATGAGCTAGAGATTCACCAAGCGCCATCAAAAAATTATTTTCATCTATTTCTCTATTAAAAAGTACTGAGAAAGTTTCGGTAGCCTTTCTGGGTTCTTTTAAAAGATCATGCAAAGACTCCAGATTAGCTTCGTGGAGATTAATTAATGCATCTAGGCGTTTATGGGCCCCAATAAATGGTCTACCATGTGCTGGCAAAACCAATACTTCTTCATTAACTTGAGATTTAAGTCTTTTACAAGAATTAATCCAATCCTCAAGAGGATTTGCTTCAGGCTCGGTAGGAAATACTCCCACATGAGATGAAATGGTAGGAAGGATTTGATCTCCACTAATTAGATATTCTTCGTCCAATGAGTATAAACAAAGGTGCTCCATAGTATGCCCGCTACCCTCTAGAACTTTCCATTCACGTTCACCAAAAATAAGGGTATCGCCACCTTTCACTCTTTGATAACTACTTGGCAAGGGATAGATAATAGACCCAAAAAAACCAAACCTGCTGACATATCTTTCCAAGGCCTCTTCTTTCATGCCGGCTTTCTTGTAGAAATCAATTGCAACCTGAGGAACGTTACCAGTTTTATCTGCTGATAAGACTCTGCATTGCAAATAATCCGTTCTACTCATCATAAACTCACAATTATGTTGATCGACGAACCAACCCCCCATACCCACATGATCTGGATGCATATGCGTAATAAATACTCTCTTGATAGAAAAACTTTCTTTATTTATGAGTGCAGTCCACTTATCAACCACCTCAGGTAAGTGCATGCCAGTATCTACAAGGGTCTGATCATGATTATCTCCAATCAGCCATAGATTAATATGGTTTAGAGACATAGGTAATGGCATTCTTACCCATGTGAGCCCATCAGCGATCTTCAGAGATTCTCCATTTTTAGGGATATCTTCGATTGGAAAATTTAATCTTGTATCAGTGCTCATACTTTTTTAATATAAAGGTCATGGACGATTCAAAAACAATCAAAAATCTTGCCCTTTTCATTTGTGGTATTGGCGCCCTAGTTTTTTTGCTGGGTATTTTATCCTCTTTTATCTAACTCGGATATCTGGGGAAGAAATTCCTTCCCTCAGGATTTCTAGAAACTGCTCTGCTGGGGCAGGTTCTGCAATATCATTTTCTGCATTGTAGTCACTTTCCCAAAATCTTTTCCAGCTTGGGAAAAGATCATGAAAATGACCCTCATAGGGCTCTCTTCCAGGCCAGCGCATTTTAGTGTCTCCGAGGGGTGGCTTATTTATATCTGTTGCATACCAATACATGGGTAAACGTTTCTTAAAAAGCCAACTACCATCAACTCTTACATAAGTATCCCAGTAAAGCATTTGCATAATTACCCATTCATTTTCGGTTTCGTGCTCATTCTTAGAATACACAACCCCAATAGCATTATCTTTATCAAGAAACTCAATAATATGATTTCCAATGTGATGTGAGGTGCCTGAAAATTGATTCCTAAATGTATCGTTGGCCCAGATTTTAAGAGCCTGGCGGCCTTTACCGTATTTGCCAACACTAACATTTGGAATAAATAAATTTACATGTTGATCCAAATTTCGCATATCCAAAGTTAAGGCATACTTACTGGCCAGTTGCCTAATGGCATCAATGGACTCTAACCTATCAACTCTATTTTCTAAATCCATATCTATCCCGGAGGCCATGATAATGGTCTCCCGCTCATAAGGTGTAAATGCAAATGAAAAACACTCTGTCCTGCCCCTGCTCCATTATTAATAATAATCCTGAAGGTATTATCTAAATTTAATTGCTCCGCAATTTTTCCTGCTACCAACATTAAATGTCCTAGCAATGCTTGATCTTCAATGTTTGCATCAGATAACTTTTCAATAGATTTTTTAGGAATGATTAGAATATGAATTGGTGCCTGAGGATTTATATCTTTAAAGGCAAGCGATAATTCATCCTCGTAAACAATATCAGCAGGAATTTCTCTATTAATTATTTTTTCAAATAATGTACTCATGCTCTACAGGACTTGCATACACCTTTAGCTTCTAAAATCTCCTGTTGGATAGAAAATTGAAAATTAGCTGCTTCTTCCTCCAAAATTTTACTTAATTTGTGACAATGAAATTCAGTGACTTGATTGCATGACTGACATATAAAAAATTGGGCCATATGTTTCTCGCCCTCTAAATCGCAAGCTATGAAAGAATTGCTCGATTCAATGCGATGGGCAAATCCATTTAAACATAAAAAATCTAGGGCGCGATAAACCGTTGGTGGCTTGGTGCTGGGATCAGATTGCTGTAAGTATTCAAGTATTTGATAGGCAGTTCTAGATTCTGTCTCATTGATTAAATAACTGATTACTTTTTCTCTTGGAGGAGTTAACTTTAATTTACGCTTAACACAATCTTCCTGTATTAATTTAAGTGATAGCTTTTGGCTCATAACACAAATCTCAGCAACCTAAATCCAATAAAAATAATTGCCACCGTTATGCCTAAAGCAAGCATGATTACAAACAAATCCCTGAGTGCTCTTAAAATATTATTATCAGGATAAGACTTTATGAGCTGTTGCAACAAAAAAACAATTGCTATTACAGCGAGCGAAGCAATTAATATAGTGATCATTTCTTTGTTACCTTATTACTAATGTAGATAAAGGACAATACCCCAACCATGGCAATTAAAATGGTATTTATAAAACCCAGAGCCTGAACGCCCTGGAGCATTAAAACTAAAGCAATCCCCCAGGTAGAGCAAGCTAAAATATCAGCAAAGTAGAAGCGCTTAAATTCCAATCTTGTTAACCCTAAAAAAAAAGGCATGATGGGTCGAATGGCAGGCATAAACCTTCCGATAATTACTGCCAAAGGACCAAATCTATCTGCTGCTGAGGTAGCTTT
>MDSW01184280.1_pt1 | contig 14318 bp, 16 predicted proteins | sample 811171 | NCBI WGS metagenome assembly MDSW01 (sample SAMN05326641, study PRJNA326480) | marine metagenome | isolation source: seawater | place: Atlantic Ocean: North West | collected 2012 | reverse complement strand
CCAGCGCGCGTTCAAAGGCTTGGGCGGCTTGTTTGAGTTGGCCACGTCCTTGAGCAATCAAGCCTTCAAACCTTGGCTTGGTTAAGGGCGATAGAGTGTCTAATTGCTCGGCGGCTTCATCCCAGCGCTTAGCATCAACCAAATCTTGGATGGTGGGCACACTTAAAAGTGTTGCGATGAGAAGTGCGTGAATCATTTCAGTTTAAACACAATCTTTTTTTCGAGTGTGGATACCACCGATACGCCATTTTGGCGTGCAGGATGAAATACAAATCGACGGGCGGCTTCGCGAGCACTGCGTTCAAAGACGCCCAGTGGTTCGGAGTCTACCACTAAAACTTCGTTGACCTTTCCGCTGGAGTCGATGGTCATGCGCACGAGCACGTAGCCTTCAATGCCATTGCGAAGCGCCTGCTGGGGATAGGTGGGCTCTTGGATACGCCTGGCCCGGGCAGGTTGGTCTGGTTCGGAGGAGACGTTGCTTAAATCCAGATTGGCCATGGCGGCGCCGCCGAGTCCCGGTAGGACGGAGAGCAGTCCCAGATCGGAGTGAGCATCTTTAAATGCTGGTAAGGCCGACATTTTGAGGTCTGCTGTCTGTGCGGCTGCCTGACGAGCATGGGTTTCAGTGGCTGTTTCAACCCTGGATAGCTCTTTGGGTGAAGGTAAAGGGCGATGCACGATAACCGCTGGCGCTTCTATGGGAGTTGAGAGTGAAAGATCGGGTGCGTTGAAGTGGTTCAGTTGCCCAACCAAGAAGAGTTCTACCACGGTGACGCCTACGCCAATGAAGATTGCGAGGCCGATGTCACGGCTCTTCATTCCTGTTCCACCGCGAGCGCAACTTGCGTGGCGCCGGCTTGTCGACAGGTATCCATAATGTCGACTAGGTTTTTGGCGTTGATGCCGCTGTCGGCAACCAGCAGTACTGACTTTTCAGCGGAGCGAGCAATGCGCTGTTCGACTTCGGCGAGAAGACGCCAAGGACTGGTGGCGCGGCCATCCACGCTGATTTCGCCGGAGCGGCCAATGGCTACGCGAATGGTATGGGTGGATTGTTCCGTGGCACTGCCTGCAGTGGGGCGCTCCACATCGATGCCCAGGTCTCGGGCAAACGTGGTGGTGACCACAAAGAAGATGAGCAGAATGAAAACGATATCGATCAGAGGCCCCAGGTTGGGCTCTTCATTCGGCGGCGGACTTTGCGTGATGCTTCCAAGTTTTTTCATGCTGCAGCCTCTTGAAAGGCACGAAGGACGTTGTGCACGTCTCTTTCGCGACGAACTTGGAGCCTACCGAGTAGGTAAGCCGCAGTTAAGCCAGGCGCGCTGATGATTAAGCCCAATTGGGTGGTGATGAGCGCGGTTGAGATACCACCGGCAACCGTGGCCTCTTTGTTTTGACTTGATACGCCATGCATCGAACCAAACATCTCCACCATGCCAATGACCGTGCCGAGCAATCCCAAAAGGGGAGCCACCGCCACAAGGGTTCGAATAAAGCTTCGCATAAAGCCAAGCTCGTGAAGTGTTCGCTGGGCGAGTTTTTCTAAACGTTTGGGCTGCGTGCGCAGGGATTGGCATTGGCGAATAAAGTTGGAAAGGATACTGGACCCAGTTTGGGTTGCCTGAAGGTCAAGAGAACTTGCACCTCGAAGCATCAAGCTGCGCATAACAATGGAGGACCAGAGCAGGGCACTAACCAGCGTTAGAGCGTAACTCACCCAGCCACCCTGAACGAAAATTTGTTGAATGCCGTCCATTATTCGCTCCGAATCAAGAGCGGGTCACCAGGGGCGTCGAGGTTTCGTGAGTGGAGAGCGGCCAGGGTAAACTTTTCCACTCGCCGTAAGATAGCATCACCACTTCGGTACAAAGTTGTTTGCAACAAGAGTGCAGGCACGGCCACCATCAGTCCAAATTGAGTGGTAAGAAGTGCTTCAGAGATACCACCTGATAGCAAGCGTGGATCACCTGTGCCGTGCTGGGTGATAACGGCGAAGGTACCAATCATACCGGTTACGGTTCCAAGCAGTCCCAGAAGCGGCGCAACGGATGCAACCACTGCGAGCAGCGATACGCCCCGACGAATCATGGGCTGGATTTGCAAAATGGCTTCCACTGCTTCGGTTTCGAGTTCTTCGTGATTCCCTTTGCCTGCCTGGACCACAGCAACTGGACGCATGAGCATTTCATTTGCTTCAACGGGTGCAGTTGGGCCAAGACGCTCAGCGGCGCGAACTCGGAAATAATAGCGGGTGAGTGCGAAAGTTCGCTCGAGCGAAAGGAGAAGTGCAAGCAAGGCGAGGGCAGCAATGGCCCACATGATGAGTCCGCCTCGGTTCATCCAGCCAAGGATGCCTGCTTCTTGAGAACGTGGGGAGCTTACTTTGGTTGGGTCAAAGAGAACGAAGCCAAGGCTACGTGAGATTCCGTGGGTCACTGGGTTGGAGATAGATTCAGTGACGCGAAAAGAACCATCGGGTCCCATAATCAAGGGCTGAAAGGTTTGCCCCACTGTACCCGCACCCACTTCTGCAACATGCAAGATAGAGCCCGCAGTCGCGGTGCCATCCAGGCGAAAATATTCTTGAGCGGATTCAACTCTTAGTTTGCCACGTTGTTCAACGTGTTGAAGGGCAGCTGTGACCATGGCGTCCAGCGCAGGCTGCGGCGCAGTTTCAACGCCGTCTTCATTGACTTGCTGGGCCGGTACCGGCATCGGAACTTGGTGTAGATTAAGCCAAGCTTTAATTTGCTCTTGGCGCAGCTCAACGGAGTTTTCTTGCTCTTGCAATGAGCGCATGCGCTCGGCCTGAGGCAGTTGAGTTTCGTTTTGTGCATTGTCAGCTCTAAGTCGCGTTAGCTCTCGAGCCAGTGATTCGATCTCCGAGGTCACAAGAGAGCGGGCTTTTTGGCTAACTTTTTCGGACTCTTTGAGTGCATTTTTCAGTACACTTTGGTCGGCTTTTAGACGTGTGAGCTCTGCTTTGTAGGTTTGTTCAAGGCTCTGAGCCGAAGAAGAAATTGGAGCGCACAAGCAAATGAATGTGAAGCATAGGATACACGCCGTTCGTACCGATTTTTCGCAGACACACCTATTACAACTCATGGTGAGACGTTCCTATTGGTATCGTTTGGCGTTTCGGTGGGAAGCAGCAGTTGCTTGGGACCCATCACCCGGTTGTTTTCGAGGTCTTTGAATACAGCGGCAACGGTTTTCTTGGCCTGAACGTCGTCTAACCGTTGAAACTTCCACTTATTCTCTACTTGGTGAACCCAGCCGAGGGTTCCGTCGGGGAGGCGAAAATACATAAGCGCCATACCCACGCGCGCAATGTCTGCTAGGTACCGCTCGCCATCCAGCTCAATGGCTTGTTGAGCCAGCGCCACTTCACGAGCCATGGCGGACTCTTCTTCGATGAATCGCCAGAGTCGGGTGAGGGCTTGTGCTGAGTCGGGGTTGGTGACCGTAATGTCGGTCTCAATTTGCTCCAAGCTTCGCATACGTTCAGCCCGCTTGAAGGGGAGTGTCTGCGTGACGTAATTTTTGGTAGCAGCAATGGAGCGTTGGATGGGCTTCAGGATGGCCAATACTCGGCTTTCCTGGTCGTCTATTTTTTGAGTGCGCTCGGCACGTAAGGTGGCAAGCGTATCGCGTCGAATTTGTTCTAAACGAATTTGTCGTTGCAATTCGGACCGCTCAGCCCGAAGTCCGGCCAGTGCATCGCGGTCGGCTCGTCGTTGACTCTCTAGCTTGTCTGCTAGGGAATCCACGGCGGCACGGGCGGTGCTGACCTGTTCAGCTAAAGTGGCTGCAGCGGCACTTGGGCTCGCTGCAACCACCCCAACTATCAATATGCATCTAGCAATCGACATCATAGTAATCTGTTTGAGTCCTACTCTACTGTTACGTTGAAGTCGACGTTGATGTCAGTAGAACCAGGAAGGTCAGTTGCACTGCCTGTGTCCATGACGTCTGCAAGGCCAGCTACTTTAATAGCTTCGCCGTTAACTGGTGGCATGTGACGAAGAAGAACGCTCATGACGCCAGTACCAGTTGCAGTAGCAACGAAAGTGTTTGAAAGACCTACAGGAAGTCCGTTGTTGTCAGTGTCCGCGTATGCGTGAGTAACAACTGCATCGGCGTTAGAAGTGTTAGCTGGGCCTTCAACTGCAGTACCGGTAAAGAATACCTGGTGCTCGTCTTTTTCGTCCAAGATTTCAGGAGTCACGTCTTCAGTTGGTTCTGCAAGCTCGTTCAATACTTCGAACGCTACTGTGTAGGTTACGCCATTTGTCAATGTGATGTCGTCAATCACTGGGCTACCGTCGTCTTCTGGATCGGCCCAAGTAGCAGTGAAGCTGGCGCCAGCGCTGTCGGTGAAGGTCAGCTTGATTGTAGTCATGACTTCGTTTGGATCATGGTCATGACCTTCGTGGTCGTCATGGTCATGGTCGTCATGACCAACATCTTCGCCGCAACCGAAAAGGGCGAATGTAGGAAGAACTGCCAAGAGTAGGAATTTTTGGAGCTTTTTCATGAGTCTCTCTCTTTGTACAAATTTGTAGGTCAGCAAAACTGCTGTTTTTGAATCAGCAGCAGTCCTTAATGCAAGTGATTTGCATTTGCAAGGTGCTTGCATTGCTATGACTTACTTTCCCGGCCAAATGGGCGATTTGGCAAAAATGAGGGCTTGTTGCTCCTGTGAGAGTTGTTACGCAGAGCAACATGCAGGCTGTAAAAGCAAGCTGCCCCTTCATTTATTCACTGGGTCCTAGCAGGTCTGCGGAGATCCGCATACTGAAAAGTTGAGTAAATCACCCCTAAAAAGGCGTTTTTTCAAAGGAAAAGACGGATCGAGAGAAGTTTGATGAGATTTTTGCTCGAGTGTTCTTATTCAACAATCACGTTGAAATCGACGTTGATATCGGTTGAGCCGGGTAGGTCTGTTCCACTTCCAGAATCTACAATGTCGGCCAAAGTTCCCGTTTTAACTGCCTCTCCGTTGATAGGAGGCATGTGACGAAGGAGCACGCTGAGTACGCCGGTGCCTGAAGCTTTGGCTGTGAACGTATTCATGAGCCCAATAGGGAATTCATTGCTGTCTGTGTCGCCGTATGCATGCTCAACAACTGCATCAGGATTGGCTGTATTGCATGGCCCTTCGACCGCTGTACCCGTGAAGAATACTTGGTGCTCGTCCATCTCGTCCCTGATTTCAGGCGTCACGTTGACGGTTGGGTCGACCAACTCGTTTAGAAATTCAACACTTACGGTGTAGGTTTCGCCATTGGTTAGGGTCAAATCGTCAACCACAGGGCTGCCGTCGTTTTCCGGGTCTGCCCAGCTAGCCACAAAGCTCTCGCCGCCGCTGGTTGGGGTGAAAGTTAGCTTAACGGTTGTCATGACCTCATTGGGGTTCACTTCGATTCCATCGGTGCTGCCGTCTGATTCCGTATTTCCAACATCGTCGCCGCACGCGAGAAGGAAGGTAAATGGCAAAAGAGTAAGCAATAATTTTGTCATTATTTTCATTCGGTTTTTCCCGTGTTTCATTTGTTTGCTAAGCATCTGCACGATGTGTCGCCCAGTAGAGCAGAGCTAATTCAATCAACAAGTTATCGCAATACAATATTCATCAGTTAATTAGTTGATGAAGTGAAGTCCCGATCGCTTCAATCAACTCGCGGATACCTATTTAGACTCCAGGTTCGTCTGCCAAAGGGTGAACCTTTTGTTCCCATTGCCGAGGCTGCAAACCGATGTTAGGCTCCCCGCCATGCTGAATTATGTTCACCAATGAATGGATGTACTGTGCGTCGGGGTTCTCGACGCCACGATTAGACGGGTCTAGGGTCCATGCACGGCTGCGTGGATCTCGTTAGACCACGCAGGAGGATGCAAGATGGACCGATACGCTAAAAAGATGTGGACGCCCCAGGGCTTTTTCGCCGATCACCGGATGGTGTTTCGCAATCTCTTTCGAATCGCTGGTGCCTATATTGGCCCCAATGCTGTTGATCCGGAGCTGAATGAATCGGTTATGGTTACGGTGAACTCCGTAAACAGTTGTCCTTATTGCGAAGGGCTTCATGGTGAGTTGGCGCGCATGGCGGGGGTCGAAGATCCTCAGCAGTTGATGTCAGCCCAGAGTCTCTCTGAGTGCACCAAGGTGGTTGATGATCCGGCAATTGTTTACGCGCGCACATTCGCCGAGCAAGATGGACGAGGTGGTGCAGAAGAGGATGCATTCCAGACTCTGGCCAAAGGAACCAGCGATGGCTTTGCCGGCTCGGTACGAGCGCTGTGTTGGTTCTTACTCTGGGGAAGCATTGGCGGAAATACATTGAATGGATTCTTTGCGCGACTTAGCGGACGAGCAAAGCCCGGCTCATCCTTTTTCTTCGAGCTTTTGTTTACCCTTTATTATGGCCCTCTGTTTCTGGTGATTGCCGTGGTCAATGGTCTGCTGAAATTTGCTCCACGGGTGCCTAAATGGTTCTCGGCTTTCTTTGGTCTTGTGTTGACGCTTATTGCGGGTACCTGGATATTGGGCCCGGGTTTGCTTGCGCAAATCATTCCGGCGAAACCCCGAATCCTGGCCCATGGTTAGGCAATAGGCGAGGGCGGTTCTATGCAGCTACACAAAGTAGATTATCAAAACGTAACCAAGGGTCGGGATCTCGAACATTTGGACGATGCGTGCCGTAAGTGGGGTTTCTTTGAGCTGGTGAATCATCCGATTTCCCAGACGCTCTGCCACGAGATGCTTGATGCCATGGATGCGTTTTTTGCTTTGTCCACGGTAGAGAAACGGCGCTGTGAGCGAACAGCTGACAATCACTGGGGCTTTTATGACCGTGAATTAACCAAAAACGTACAGGACTGGAAGCAGCTCTTTGACGTGGGACCGGCCTTTGGCTCATGTATTCCACAATGGCCCGAGGGCGAGCCCGTTTTTCGGGAAACCACGGAGTCATTTTACCAGGCCTGTGAAAGCACTGCTTTGGGTCTCGTCGGAAGTATTGCTCAGGCACTTGGAGAGCTGCCTCAGACTTTGCTGGGTGGGTTTGAAGGACACACAAGTTATCTTCGACTGAACTACTATCCGCTTTGTGAGAACCCTGCGCCAGCCGATACACCTACCGGTGCCAATCAGGGACATTTAGGAATCAGCCATCATTCTGATGCGGGCGCCGTGACCATTTTGTTGCAAGATGGACAGCCGGGTCTACAAGTTGAGCGAGATGGTGCATGGCACAGTATCTCTGCGGAGAAGGGTAGCATTTTGGTCAATATTGGTGATGTGGTGCAGGTTTGGTCTAACGACCGCTACATCGCGCCGGTTCATCGTGTCTTGGCTAACGAAGAGGCTGTGCGATACAGCGCGCCTTTCTTTTTGAATCCATCCTTCGAAGCATCCTACGCGCCATTGCCTGGAGCACTGGCTGGCGAGCCTCCTCGGTATCGACCGATTTCCTGGGAAGACTTTCGGAAGGGACGAGCCCGCGGTGATTTCGCGGACTACGGTCACGAGATTCAAATTTCGGATTACCACATTTCCTAGCGAGCGTGCAGCCAGCCCGGCAGAAGCGAGTAGGGGTCAAACCCTTCAAGTTCGTTGGCTCCGACTTTTGCTTCAGCCAGCAATGGTTGAAGGCTGCCATCTTTAAATTTATCGAAGAGGTCTGTGCAGCCTCCTACGTGGGTTCCACCAACGTAAATCTGAGGGATGGTTTTGGCCCCAGTTTGGTCGGCTAAAACCTTCCGAATCTCACCACCCTGGTTGCCTTCTTGGTAAGCGACCGAGTCCAAATCAACGGATACGTAATCAATGCCTAGCTTTTGGAAAAACTTCCGAGCAGACCAGCAGAACTCACACCATTCTAACGCGAACATGACCACTGGCTTGTCGGTTACATGGGTCACATCGTGGACGTAAGCAACGGCTTTATCATTGAGTACTGGTGCTTGCGCGGGTTCTTCGGGTTCCGGGGCCGGCTGCTTCTTCACGTCAAAGCGATAGTTTGGCGTTGATTTCGAAATGTTCATTTCGTCCTCGGTCATATCCACCGGGACTGATTCAAAGAGCGTTGTTGTGAGGTAACGCTCCCCTGTATCTGGCAACATCACCAACATACGGCTTCCGGGTTTTGCTGATTCTGCAACTTTGAGTGCGCCGGCTAAAGTTGCACCACCGGATACACCGGTGAAAATGCCTTCTTTAAGCGCGAGGTCCTTTGCGCATTGCATGGAATCCACACCACCCACGGCCACAATATGGTCGATGAGCTTGGCCTCAACCGCTTCTTCAGTGAGCTTGGGAATCCAATCGGGGCTCCAACCTTGAACGAGGTGAGGGCGAAACATGGGGTGACTGCCAGCGGGTCCACCATCGGCGGCGCGTTCCTGCTGAATCCCTGAACTGAGAATTGGGACGTTGTCAGGTTCACACACAACCACTTGAGTCTCGGGGCGCTCAGCCTTGAGAACCTGGGCGACACCTTTGAGCGTACCCCCGGTACCAAAGCCGGTTACCCAATAATCCAACCCTGAATCCGAAAAGTCTTCGAGGATTTCTTTGGCCGTAGTTTTCGAGTGAATGTCTGCATTGGCCTGGTTCTTAAACTGGTCCGTCAAAAACCAGCCGTGCTCGGCGGCCAATTCTTTGGCCTTCTCAAGCATACCGGTACCCTTTTCTGCAGCGGGAGTAAGAATGACTTGAGCCCCCAGAAAGCGCATCAATTTTCGACGCTCCAGGCTAAAGTTTTCGGCCATCACGATGACCAATGGATATCCCTTTTGGGCACATACCATAGCCAGACCAATTCCCGTATTCCCACTGGTAGCTTCTACAACTGTTTGTCCGGGTTTAAGCGCCCCAGAACTCTCCGCTGCTTCGATTACCCCAAGTGCCAACCGGTCTTTGACTGAGCCCATGGGATTAAACGCCTCCGCCTTAACGAAGACTTCTACGTGTTCGGGGGCAAGCTGGTTTAAACGAATGACCGGGGTTTGACCGATGGTATGCAGGATGTTGGGATAGATTGGCATGTTGTCTCCGCTTTAAAGTGCGCTGGAGCGCTTTAAACCGCACCCGTACGAACAAATCAAGGTTCAAACCACAAGGAGATAGGATGAAGTATGAAGTTGTCCAAGACGGTGAGCCCAAGCAATCGAACCGAGGGCACAAGAGCGAACTCTCACATCGTCATCTTTTGATTTGCATCACCCAGCTTATTTACTGATTTGTTTTTTCTGCAGTTTCAAGCAGCTTTCGGATCTGTGTTTGGACTGCGGAGTCGTATGCCGAAGGATGAAGCTTTTTCTCTTTCGAGTTCGTGTCAAAATAGGAACCGGTGGTTTCCGCTAACTCCGTGCTGGTGGCTCCCCAGATGGTTGAACGGGCCGCTTTGGCCGCGCTTTTGTCGCCATCTTCCTTAAAGAAGAGTCGAAAAAATGGATACATCAGTTTCATGGCGCCGGGTAGGGACTTGGGGGAGAGAGAACGTGTCATTTGGGTTGAGGCTCTTCCGGGAAACACAACGTTGACGGTGATACCGGCTGGCTCAAGTTCTTTGGCTAAAAACATCGACATGGACTCTAAAATACTTTTGGAGTGGGTGTAGGTCATAAGGCCTTTGAAACCTTTTTCGGCCTGAAGATTGTCGGGATCGACTGGGGCTGGCTTGTCTCCTCCCGTAACGTTTAGCACGCGGGAGTCTTTGGCTGCTTGAAGTTCCGGCAACAATTCCCGGGTTAAACGCCAGGGAGCCAGAACGTTGATGGCAAAGTGCATTTCGAGACCGTCGGGATTTTTTTGATACTCACTCCCCAGGTACCCGGCATTGTTGATCAAGACATCTATCTTCTTGGTTTCGTTTCTTAGGGCCGAGGCAAGTTGATCAACGCTTGCCATGGAGGAAACATCTCCTTGAACAAAGACAATGTTTGGATTGTTGGTTTCGCTTTGAATCCGTTGGGCGGCTGACTTACCCCGCTCTTGGTTTCGGCCCGTGACGAGAATACGCGCGCCGGTTTTTGCCAAACCGATGGCACTCTGAAGCCCGATGCCACCGGTTCCTCCGGTAATCACAATGGTGCGAGGGTGCTCGTCAGGCATCTTCAACTCCTTAAAATCAATAGATTTTTATGCGGCTCTCGTATGAAATCGCATGCGTTGACCTTAGACTGGTTCAGTTTGTATTGTGAATCAAATGAAACGGGTTCACGTGTAATGAAGGAGATTCAACGATGAGGCCGGAACAATTGAGCGAGGTGGATTTGAATCTATTGGTGGTGCTTGATGTGTTGTTGCAAGAACGCAGCGTTACGCAAGCGGCCAACCGGCTCCATTTGACCCCATCTGCCGTAAGCCATGCTCTGAACCGGTTGCGGGAACTCTTTGATGACGAACTCTTAGTGCGTGACGGTCGGCGGATGCGTCCAACGGTGCGCGCCCGTGAACTGGGTGATTCACTGCCGAGAGCTTTGAGTCAATTGGCTCAAACGTTGACGGCACCTAAGCCCTTTATGCCCGACACATCGACCCGTACCTTTCGCCTGGCGGCGCCGGATTTTATTGCGCCCGTGGTTTTGCAAGAGGCGGGGAAGGCCGCGCCTCAGGTGAAGATTGAGTGGGTGTCGACTTCACCTACAGCGGTGCAAGAATTAACCCAGGGTCGCTACGATGCGTTGGTTGCTCCGAGGGCTTTTAAGAATGAAGGGCTACGAGAGCATGCTTTAGGTGAGTGGCCCTGGAAGGTTTATGGCCGTGCGGGACACCCAGCGTTTAGCGATTGGTCCCTGGATGCCTGGACTGCCTACCCGCATTTGCAGATTGGTACCTCGGTGTTACGAGGCCAAGGTCCCATAGAACAGCGTTTGTCGCAGCTTGGGATTGACCGGAAAGTGGGAGCTGTGGTCCCGCACTTTGCTATGGCGGCTCCGGTCGTGGCGCAAACCGACTTGCTGGTGACGGTTCCGTCGGTGATTATGCATCAAGCTGGAGTTGTCTATGGTTTAGACCATCGAGAAGTCCCTTTTGATTTACCGCAAATGGGACTCTCTGTTTTTCGCAGTGCTACCAGCGGTGACGAGCCGGGCGTTCGGTGGTTTGTAGAACAAATCACAACCGCCTGCAGCCAGTTATCACCCAGCTAGGGTGGTGCCTCGGTCAACAACGTCGAGCTGATGTTTGGCTACGCTGTCTCTATTTGAGACGATTTAGAGATCTGCCACTCTGCCGAAGAAGAGGAAGTTGCCGGTGACTTTATCGCGGATGGCCATGATAAACGGCCGGTCGGCGCGAAAATCAAACGAAGGCATAGGAGCTGAGGTTTCTCCCACCACAATGGCAGTTGCTGCTGCGGCCTCGGTGCCTTGTTCATCCACGGCAATAAACGTCTTGTGGAAAACTTCATCTACCAAGAGGCTGCCGTTATCAATCATCTTGCTTAGATCCGCGCTGGCAAAAATGGATCCCATACCCATCTGCGTGAGAGGGGCTTTGAGCTGAAACTGAGACTCAAAGGTAAACTTGGGAATGCGCACATCGCCCATGGCCGGGTTGAGGTTGCCCATGATGACATCGAGTGCATCGGTGTTCATGGCTGCTTCAAAGCTTTCGAACTCACCAGCCGCCGGCAGAATGATGACCATGGAGAGCTCGCGGTTGGCGTAGTTGAGCTCTAGCGCTTGCACCTGCTCATCTTCGTAATAGCCGTGGTACTCAAGTTGATACATGAGCTCAATGTCGGAGGTGCTGCCGTCTAAGTTGGTAAAAGTGGCATCGCTGGTGCCCCAGTCTTGGAAGGGCGTTGCCCAGGGCGCTTTAAAGTAGAGAGCATTGGTAAGAACGGCTACCGTGCTGGACTTAATGGAACCCTGTGGGAGAAGGTCTTTGATGCGCTCGCGGGTGAATTCTTCCACGTATTCATTGATGATGATGCGCGATGGGTCGGGCTGGCTCTTAAAATCCAGAGTTTCGATGCCGGCACCATAGTTGAGCTTGATGCGGTCTAAGTAGCTTTCTTTCCAAGGGTAGCCTTGTTGGCCCCAAAAGGTGTTGGCGACGTAAAGTTCTACGGGATCTGTCTCTTCATCTCCGGGCCAATTGCGGGCATCAAGCTCCAACCCCAGTTTGTTCATGGCTGGGTAGACGGCTTCGCCGCTTAGGTTGAAGTGCAAGCCGGTCTCAATATCAGTTTCTGTGTTGCCGGCGGCACCAGCATGAAGAAGTCCAAAGGCGGTTCGAATGCTCAAGGGCGAGATAAGAGTGTTGCCGTCTTGCTTTTCCAGGTTTTGATAAAGCTCAAGGGCAAAGCTGTGGTTACCGGCGATAAGGGCGGCAAAGTCTTCATCGGATACATCTGGATTCATGTCCCGGGTGAGACTGGATTGCAGGCTTACGTGACCTTCAGCCGTGGGCGCAGGCTGATTGGGGTCATCGGGATTGGTGGCCTCGTTCTCACCACAAGCAACCAGTTGGCTCAAGGCAAACAATCCGAGGACCGGTAAGATGAATCTTGAGACTCTAATCATGCGTGAACTCCTTCATAGTGGTTGCACTTGAATATCCAAGATCTGTACCACATCAAACGACATGGCTAGGAAACAAGAAAAACTGTTTAAATCCAGTCCATTAGATTCTCTTTGGCTGCTGCGCGTTTCGAATGAGATACGCGGCAGTGATTCCAACGGGTGACAAATTGTCGCCATGTGTTGACGGCTAAGGGTACGGTGCGTGGGGAACTTCTTCTACTTGGCGCTCAATCGGTGTAGTAACGGAAACCAACTTTCCTTATGTCCACGGAGTTTTTATGATCAAAGTTCATCATCTTGAGACCTCTCGTTCCACGCGTCTTATCTGGGCCCTTGAGGAACTGAATTTAGACTATGAACTGATTGAGTATAAGCGCCATCCCGAAACGAAGCGGGCACCTGATACTGCGAAGGCGTTGCACCCGCTGGGTAGATTTCCGCTTTTGGAAATTGACGGGAAGGTGATTGTGGAGTCGGGTGCTATTCTTACCTATCTGGTGGAGCGAGAAGGCAAACTTGGTGCGGCTGACGGTGCTAAAGAAGATTACACCTATTGGATGCACTATGCCGAAGGCTCCGCCATGCTGCCGCTTTTGTTGAAGCTGATTACTACGGGTTTGCGCAACGCCAAGGTGCCGTTTTTTATCAAGCCTATCTCCAAGGCCATTGCCGGCAAGATTGATGCTACATTTACCGATGGTGAATTGCGGGCGCACTTTGGGTGGATAGAAACAGCTCTTGAAGGAAAGACCTTCTTTGCGGGGGAGACGTTCTCCGCCGCAGATATCCAAATGTCTTATCCAGTACAGGCGAGTTTTGCCCGGGCGGATATGTTGCCAGATCGTCCCCATACCCAAGCATGGCTGGACCGGGTTCAGTCTCGGCCTGCCTTCAAAAAGGCACTGGAGAAGGGCGGAGAACCCATTATGACGGCTATTCCGAAGTAGGAAGACTTTGTTTTCATCAGAGAGACCGGTTGAAATTAGAGCAGATCAAGTATACTCAGTATATTATTCTGGGTGGACTTATGCCTGCTCGGAATGGTCGATGAATGAATCAGTTCGTCTCCAGAGCGGTTAGCCAAATCACTTCACACGACCCAGCTCCGCTGTCTTTTCTGGTCATTGAACTTTTCCATTGCCAACCGTCTTGGGCTTTTACATGGACCAAAGAACCTTCGAGGTTGATGACTTGACCCACCACAATGGCGTTGAGCTTGGATTCAAGCTCAGCTGTACTTGGAATCATGTGCATATTGGCGCTGTGTCGAATCACTTCACTTTTTGGAATTGGCCATTGGTCCGTTTTGTACCGGTACCATCTGCCTGATTGGCTGAAGGTAAATGACTCAAGCATGGCGCTGTCGGACATGCGGCCCCAGCCAAGAATGAGATCAGTAGGAGCGAGTTCGCTTTCTCGGTCACTCCGATAACGCTCGCGGCCTAATACACGGGCTTCGATGCTAAAATCCGCCAATGGTTTGAAGGTGTAGCCTTTAAATTCAAATTCCGTGGGATCTGCTGGAGCGACTTGTAGTGGTGCATTGGGCGCGAGAACTCCTGGGCCGTATTCGATGCTGGGCTCATAAAACAAATAGGTTGTAATGAGGCCGATTACGCCGAGAGTCATGATGCGCTTCATTGGCTTAGTTTAGCTTGGGCCGGTGTAATGATTCAATGCCGGGGGAGTTGGGAAAGTAGGGATAAGCGCCAATTCCTCGACCATCACTTAAAGCCAAAGCAAACAAGTCTATACCAGGTTTTATCCGTGAT
>MDSW01165673.1_pt1 | contig 14319 bp, 15 predicted proteins | sample 811171 | NCBI WGS metagenome assembly MDSW01 (sample SAMN05326641, study PRJNA326480) | marine metagenome | isolation source: seawater | place: Atlantic Ocean: North West | collected 2012 | reverse complement strand
GGGAAGCTCCACTCCCCGGGCCTTGACCACGCCATCAACAACAGAAAGAAAGGCGAACAGACTCTCCGAATGAACGGCCCGGATCACGGGGCTGGGTCAGTAGCAACCCGTGCTATCCCAAATTTGTACTGGTGATTGGGCGCCGTAATGAATACCAGGAAAGCGATCTTCGAAGGTCATTGATTAAAGCTAAAGAACGCGATGATTTCAAAATTATCACCTATGATAGCCTAATCGAAGCCTTGGATTTGAAGTACCCTCTTTTTGTCGGCGCAAGGAGCAATAAAGGGGTCGAAATTCTGTCAAATAGCTTGGTAGGTAGTAGTTTGTTTTCTTGGGTTTCCCCCGACCATATCGGTGTAAGTTCTGAACTCCTCACTGAAATCCGAGCGCATCGTACCTGCCATTTTGTGTCCGTTCCGAATGGAGAGGGCTATGAAGACGTTTTTCGTGTAGTGGAAGATAAGCTCCGAATTCGGAAATGACTGATAGCAAAGGTCGTAGGAGGGGTAACGGTATTTCCGCAACCCATCCTACGATATTTTCTGGAAAACCCGCGAAAAAAGCACGATAACTATCCCGTCTGATCCTAGGTCACGGGAGGTGATGGAATAGTTATTACGCGTACTGCACAGCGCTCGGACAGAGAGGCCCTGATCGCCATTCTGCACAATACGTTCGACAACACTTGGCTGCCGCAGTTGACGGCGGCTGCGGCGCAGGCGTACCGGCAGGGTGATCGGCCTGCTGAATATGTCGATGCTAGGGGGCTTGAGTTCCACGTCGCGACGCGCGGCGGCGTGGTGGCCGGGTTTGTCCATTGGGAGGGGGACTTCGTTCACGCGCTGCATGTCCATTCCGACCATGCCCGCACGGGCGTCGGCTCTGCGCTGATGGACCTTGCCGAGGGTGAGATTGCCCGCGCGGGGCACCCCGCCGCGCGGCTCGAAACCGACACGTTCAATACGCGCAGCCAAGCCTTCTACACCGCGCGCGGATATCTGGAGAAGGATCGTTATCCCGATCTGGAATGGAACAGCAATCTCACCACCCTTCTTTTGGAGAAGGGGCTGGATAAGCCAACCTAGGGTGCGGTGGCGCGGCGTCAGACGCCTCAGCGCTTCTTCTTTGCCACGCCTAGCATCGAGTCCTCTTTCAGCGTCGGGCTGACGCCTTTGGCTTTAGACTTGTCGGCCTTGGGTTTGCGGATTTCCTTGTTCGATTTCTTTTGGCCTTTGGCCATGGTCTTTATCCTTGGGGTAAGCGTGCGGCGCGCAGCGGAAGGCCGGGCGCAGGGAACGCGGGGGTTACAGTATCAGGAAGAGCCACGCCGGGCGTGGGCGCCCGGCTGGGCGCGATGGCGCAGGACTCAGATAAGCATGATGCGCCACGATTGTAAGGTGCGGTGCACTTATCCACCCCCAAACCTGCCCCATCCTGCCGTCCCCACGCACCCCAAAATAAACTTATCCGACACCTCCGTCCCCTGACGTATAGTGCGGCGCGATGGACGCGTATTCTCTCCTCTCTCCGCCCGCGTGGCTGCCCTGGTATATGTGGCCGGTCTGGCCGCTGATCTTCTGGCGCATCCAGCGCCTGAAGGCGTGGTGGCGCGCGGCGGGCCGGAAGGGCTCGCAGATGCTGTGGGGTGTCGACCGGTGGGGCAGGGTGTTCGTCATCGCCCTTTCGGACGATCTGTCCGGACGCAAAGGCGCAGACGCGCCACTGCCCGGCCCCTCGCGGCAATTGCTCGCAGCCATCAATGGCGACCTTCTCCTGTCCGCATGTCCCGGCAGCCGCGAACGCACACCGGACGTCCGGCCGGCCCGGCTCCGGGCGCTGGCCTGTGCCGTGCCTGGCGGCGCAGCCTGCGGCCCCATTCCCGACACCTGACGCGCCCTCAACCCGAATGAAGACACCCCCCAAGCGCCTTCACGGGCGTCGCACGTGCTGGCACACCCAGCGGCCGCCTTCCGCGGGGAGCCGGAAGAGGAAATAGCAGCTCTCACGCAAACGTAACCTGCATCGGTGGCCGGTCTCGGTTACAATTCCCCCCGATTGGAAAATGATTCGGCGAGGGGAGCTGGCATGTGGCCACTCAGGGGAATTCGGGGCGCTGAGCCCGGCGGGGAGAAGCCGTCCGCGCCCGACCGGTTTGATCCTGTTGGCAGGAAAATTCATACATTTCAGTCGGGCGATTACTCGCTGGAATACATCACTTGCGGCGCCGCGCATCTGCGCCCGCTGGTGATCCTGCATTCGATCGAATATCCGGGCTGGCCGCCTGTGGAATTCTGCAGGGCGGCGGAGGCTGCCGGGTTCCGCATCGTGGCCGTCCGCCGGCCCGGCTTCGGCGGGAACCCCACATTGCCGGATGCTGACGCGCAGCACCGTCTGATCACGGAGTTTCTGGCGAGCGGCGGGCTGGAAGGGGCCGTGGTCGCCTCATCCGGCACGGCCGGGCCGGTCGGCCACCGGCTGGCGCTTGCCGGCCTGCCGCAGGTCGCGCTGTCCGTCTTCGCAAATTGTGGTTTCAATCATGATCACATGGCGGAGTTCAGGCCCGAATGGTTCGCCCGCACACTTGAACAGGCATTGAGCAACACTGCGGGCGCGCGCTTGTCGCTGATGACGCTGAAAAGCTCCTGGGGCATTTTCGGCCGCACCTGGGTGCACGAAACCATTCTCCAGAAAAGCCCTGGAGACCTGCAATTCCTGAAAGACAATTCAGGCCTCCTGTCCGAAGCGATCGAGATGCTTCTCGCCCGGCTCGACGTTCATACTTTCATGATGGAGGTCGGCGCATCGCTTAACCACGATCCGCTTCTTGCTGACGGTTGTTTCCGGGAATGTCCCGCGCTCGTCATGAGCGGCGATGAAACCTCCGATAGCTGGAAACGCGGCGTCGAGAGCGAGGCGGCCCGGCTCGGTCTGCCGCCGGTGCATTATCTTCCTTCCGGCGATGCGCTGGCCGTCTACCAGTCGCCTGAGAGTTTCCTGCAGGTTGTGCTGGACCGGCTATAGGTCTCTCCACCATCCTGTCCGCGCCAATGCCTCGCCCGGAGATCGTCCGTGACAGTCCGCATGCTGCGTCACGGGTTTTCGCCATAAAAGGCGCGCGGGAACGGACGGGACTGTCTGAGCGGGCCACAAGGAGGGCGTCAATGCAGCGAGTGAAAGAATTTGTTCACCGTTGGAATCGTAAGGAATACTGCAGAGATCGGAATTCTCTGGAACTTTTGATGTAACGGTCTAACCTTGGATTGCATGAATATGCGCTTCGGTATGAAACCTTCGGCGGAAGCCGCTATAACCGAGGTTGCGGAATCTGGCTTGCCGGTTCTGATTCAGGGGACAACTGGGCGTTTGGGCGTTAACTCGTAACCAGGAGCCGGGCAGTATGCTCGCAGATCTGATCTCCTCTGAACTTCCCTTCCTGCGGCGCTACGCGCGCGGGCTGATGGGGATGCAGGAAGATGGCGACGCTGCTGTCGAGGACATGATCGAGTCCCTGATTTTTCGTATTTCGGTGGCACCGGAACTGAAGTTCCGGAAAGCGGACCTGTTCGCCGAACTGGACCGGACCGTCCGGGAGCGCGTGTCGGCGCTGGCGGAAGATTCCGGAATTGCCTCCATCCTGAACAGCATGACGACGGATGAGCGCCGGGCCCTCCTTCTGACCGTGGTCGAGGGGTTCACCGTTGCAGATACGGCAAACATTCTCGGCCTGGCGGAATCGGATGTCGAAGACATCCTGCGCGGGGCGGAGACATCGATTTCGAAGGCCGTGTCCACCTCGGTCCTGATCATCGAGGATGAGCCGCTGATTGCGCACCAGCTATCCATGATCGTGAAGGAAGCCGGGCATTCCGTGGCCGGAATAGCGACAACGCGGACCGCGGCAGTGAATCTTTCAAAGAGTTACACGTTTGGCATCATCCTGTCGGATATCCGGCTCGCCGATGAATCAAGCGGGTTGGACGCCGTGAACGATATTCTTGGCCTGCTGGAGCGGCCGGTGCCGGTGATCTTCATCACCGCCTATCCGGAGATGCTGTTGAAGGGAGAGCGGGGCGAACCGGCCTATCTCATCCCGAAGCCGTTTGATCCGCTTCATGTCCGGACGGTTGTGGATCAGGCCGTCATGTCCGCCTTCTTGGGCGAGACAGGACAAGCGGCCTGATCCGGCAGTTTGCGTTCCGCCTAGAAGGTCAGTCTGATTCCGGCGCGGACGTTCCGTCCTGGAGCAGGGACCAAATCCTTCAGGGTGGAGGTCGCATAGCGGACTTCTTCATCCGTCAGGTTTCTTCCGTCGATGAAGAACTGCGTTCCTTCCCGGCCGTAACCAAAGCTGGTAAGGTCAACAGTGGCGCGAAGGCCCAGGGTTGTGTAACTGTCCGTTGGCAGACTACCCGCACCGGGGTCGTCTTGCTCTGCGGCATGCGTGATTGATCCGCCGAGGGAGAAGTGTTCCCATGACGCCCTGGTGGAGGCGCGGAGAGTCATCGGTGGGAGCAGCGGAATATCGCCGCCGGAACTCAGACTTCCGTCAACGAAGTCCAGGCTGGCTTCGGTTTCCCAGTCAGCTGCGAGCAGGCCATTATAGGCTCGCCAGGTGAGGTAGAGTTCACCGCCGGTGAAGTCGGCATCATCCTGCTCGAACAGATAGACTGGCAGCTCATCGACTTCATCTGTCAGCTCTCCGTCATGCATCACTTCGCCGGGCGTGAGATAGATGAAGTCACTGAAGTCCGCGACAAAGACGTTCACGCCGGCCTCGAAGGCCTCGCCCTGCCAGCGGAGCGTGGCTTCGATATTGGTGCCGCGCTCCTTGTCCAGGCCGACATTGCCGACTTCATACTGGCGGGTTGCAAGGTGAGCGCCGTCGGCGAAGAGTTCGCTCTCATTCGGGGCGCGCTCTGTATAGGACAGCTGAATTCCCGTGAACCAGTTCCCGGCAGGATGTCCGTGCACACCCAGCGAGCCGCTGAAAAGGTCGAAGTCTTTTTTCCCGAAAGTCAGATTGTCATATTTGACCTTGTCGAAGCGGAGGCCGCCCTCGACACCGGCATCATCCGTCCACTCATATGTCTGGTAGAGGAATACGCCATTGGCCTTGGTATCTGTCGGGGTAATGAAGCGCTCATCCCCGAAAGCGCCAAACTCCTTGTTGAGGAACTGGAGCCCGACTGCGCCGTCGACTTCTCCGAACATGGTCCCGACTTCCAGCCGGCCTTCGCTGCCATCCGTCTCGTATACGGTGCCGGGCTCGCCCGGGGCCTCGAATTCCGTGTGCTCATAATCGGCGATCGCAAGGCTTCCGGCGATGTCCGTCAGCGGACCGAGACCCAGCTGCATGCCGCCGCGTATATCATAGCGGGTCTGGGAGAGTTCGATGAAGGGGTTCTCTTCCTCGTGCTCGTGATCTTCCTCTTCTTCGTCTTCGCCTTCTTCTTCATGTTCGTGCTCGTGAGCATGTGAATGACCGGGGAGACCGTAGTCGGCCTCCTGCTGACGGATGGCGAAGCCCAGAAAGCCGCTCTCCCCGACCCAGGACAGGCCGGCGGCGTAGGTGCTCGTTTCAAGGAAGGAATTGCCGAGCGTATCGCGCATTTCCTCTTCTTCCTCGTGATCGTGATCCTCGTCTTCTTCCTCCTCTTCCTCTTCATGCTCGTGTTCTTCCATGGAGCGGAAGAGAGAGGACTCGGCGAAGCCGGGAATATCGTAATTGTCGAAGTCGCGTGCAGAGACAGACAGATTCAGAACGAAAGGCCCCTGGCTCAGCTGAAGCCGGCCGGCAGCTTCGCTGCCTTCATTGACGCTGTTCAGAGCGGCCATTGCCTCGCCGGAAACCTGCTCGTCCGGCAATTCCTCGGCGATGAGGCCATCGATGACGTTCACCACGCCGCCAATGGCCTGGCCGCCATAGGCGAGGGCCGCCGGCCCGCGCAGGATCTCGACCTTCTCGGCGTCGATCCCGTCAGCCGCGACCTGGTGGTCAGGTGAGGCTGCTGAGACGTCGATCACACCAATGCCGTTGGTGAGCACGAGTACGCGCTCGGCGCCGAGGCCGCGCAGGATTGGCCGGCTGGCGCCCTGGCCGAAGAAGCTTGTCGAGACGCCGGGTTCGGTTGACAGCGTGTCACCCAGAGTGCCGGAGAGATTCTCGACAAGCTCGTCGCGGTTCACCGCGCTGGCATTGCCGATCATTTCGCTGGTCTCGCGATGCGGACCAACGCCGCTGACAATGACGGTTTCGAGGGTTTCGGTCGTGTCTTCCTGCGCGAGGGCGAACGGGCTTGCGCTCAATAGCAGGGATGCCAGCAAGAGCTGACGTGAGTGTCGGGGTGTCATTCTGAATTGTATCCTTCAAACAATAGGGAGGGCCGCCTGCGGATGCGGCGGCGAGGCTGCGCTATTGATGAAGGGGGGGCGGACTTCGCGGCGGCGGAGCGCGCCCCGGCGGACGGATCCATATGGGCGCGGTGACGGTCGCGGCGACAATCTTCTCCGCCTGGGGAAGCGGCAGGGAGCCGGTCTCCATGACCGGGACAACGGCTTGGACCTGCGTGACTGCAGAGAGATCGCATGTCACGCCATGATGCTCATGCGGCTCATCAAGGTGCGCGGCGGCATGCCCCAGGGCCAGCGCCTGAACGAAAACGAACAGGGCTGCAAACAGGGCAATACGCCGGGAAGAGATGCGCCGGGCCGTCATCGTTACCTTGTTACATTTAGGTCAGGCGCACGCAAGCGGCCAGATGCGGCGAACATTACGAAACGCACATGCTGCTTCAGTTTTCACGGTTCAGTAACCAAGGAGTCGCATGCTGGCGAAGGTTAATGAAAAGCCTTCCGTTATTAAGAGGATGTAGCATGTCGAAGAAAGCTGTGCGCTGGGGTGCAGACGTTGGATGTCAGAACAAGGTCAAAGCCTTGGAGATCCGTAACGACCTTTCCGACCATGGTTTGAAGGGCAAGCGTGCCCAGGGGCATCTTGGCCTGAGCCGCCAGCTGACCAAGATGGCGGCGAAGAAAGATGCCCGTGATGGCCTGCCGGTGTCGGAGGCAATCACGCAGGATCAGTGGAGCGAGTGCGAGCAGCAAATCGCCGGGCGCGCAGAGGATGTGCGCCGCGGTCTCGGCACATGGCTGACCACGACCGCGTCCTCTGTCCGCAACTATATCAGCGACTACACGCCAATCGACATTTACCCGGACCAGCTGCGTGAAGCGATCAAGTCCGAGGAAAACGAGTATCGCCATTACGAGCTGGACGATACGCACGATGCGAAGGAGAGCCACTCTGCCGCCGTCATCGAGCTGCAGCAGTTCCGCGCCCGTCACGGCGACCGGATCGGTGACCGTACGCCCGACATCAAGAAGAACGTGGAGCAGGCGGTAGCCATCCTGATTTTCATCATGATTCTCGAGGGCGGATTCAACGCGCTCCTGTTCAAGGATGCGCAGGCGAATGGCCTGCTCGGTGGTCTGATGATCGCCTTCGGCGTCTCCGCTGTGAACGTGTTGTTCGGCGTGATCGCCGGCTTTTTCGGCCTGCGTTACCTGAACCATCCGGCGCTTCCTGCGAAGATCCTCGGCGGTGTCGTCGCCATGGTCTTCATCCTTGCCGGCATCTTCCTGAACTTCTTCGTCGCCCATTTCCGCGATGCCGTGGAATTGGGTCTGATCGCGGCCACCGCTGCGGGCGAACTTGGAACATTCTCCATGTTCTCCATCTCGCCAGGCGAAGTGATCATGTCGATGTTCCCGAACATTTTCGCGCTGGAGAGCTTCCTCGCCCTCGGCCTCCTGTTCATGGGCTTCGCGGTCTTCGGCCTCGCCATCTATGAAGGCTACGACCGGATCTCTGACCGCTATCCCGGCTATGGCCGTGTCTGGCGGAAAGAGCGCAAGGCCTATGAGCGCCGCCAGGAAGTGCGGAACGGTGTGCGCGACGATCTCTCCGAATACTTCTCGAACTGCCGCCTGTGGTTCGAGACCCAGCTCTCCCGCCATGTGGCCGCAAAGCGCGAGATCGAGAAGGCGATGAACCTGCTCGAGACCCGCCGTGACTTCGCTATGGCGATTGCCGCCCGGGCCGCCGATCAGGAGCGCAGCCTCAAGGTGGCTTACCGCCAGTCGCACCGCCGCGCGCGGAACGCGAATCGTGACCGCCTCGGCGATCAGGCGCCATGCCCGGCCTATTTCGACGAGATCGTCACGACACAGCTGCCGCCGTTCGACTTCACCAAGGAGCGCGACCAGGCGAATGAAGCCATCAAGGCGATCGACCAGAACATCAAGGCGCTGAACATGACGCGCGAATGGCTCGAACAGCACATTCAGTCTGTCCAGAAGGGCCTGTCGTCGATCGAGAAGAAAGTCGCCGAAGAAATCGGCAAGGTGCGTGATGCGAAGGGCGCGACCCGCGTGCCCGTCGATCAGGCCCGTATGGCGTAAGGGAGACCGCAAGCATGGCACGCCGCAGAGGTGACAGAGGTCCATGGTTCTGGCGCGGGACAATCGCGCTGATGCTGGGAGCCGTATTCGGCCTGTTCGCGCTGGTCGCCTTCAACCAGCCGCCAACGCTGATGGCCGACACAAGCTGCCGGATGGACCGCAAAGACCCGGCGCACACAGTGCTGCTGATCGATCAGTCCGATCCGTTCAATCCGAATGATCTCGGCTGGGTCTACGAGTTCGTGGATGCCGAGGCACGGTCGCTGCCGAAATATGGCCGGCTCACCGTCATGACGCCGAATGCGGCCAGCCCGTATGATCCGAAGGTCATCTTCGTCGCCTGCTCACCGGGCAGCGCCGCCGAAGCGAACCCGATTTTCCAGAACCCGAAAATGGTCGAGCAGACCTGGCAGTCGGATTTCTACAAGCCGCTGATCGCGGAGATCGAAAGGGCGTTGCTGGATACGCGCCAGCCAAGCTCTCCTTTGTCAGAAGCGATCTATTCCATCGCTGACCGGGCTGACTTCCAGGAAGGCAAAGGCCACCGCCGCGTGGTTCTGGTGTCAGACCTGATGCAGCATTCGGAAGGCTTCAGCTTCTACAAGGTCGGCGCGAACTATGACGCCTATCTCGGGTCGAAGCTGGCTGAGACATCGCCGGTGATGAACAAGGTGGAGGTTGTTGCCCGCATCGTGCCGCGGCAGATCTACGACCTGCCCATGGCGGATGTGAAAGCTTTCTGGCGGGCCTACTTCACCGAGGCCGGCGCAGAGTATGGCTCCGTAAACTGACGGTCGTCAGGGAATTCTAATCGTCGAACTCTCCGATCACGGGAACGTGGTCGGAGGGTTTTTCCATTTCCCGGGCCTTGCGGTAGATCTCGACGGATTGGAGCCGGTCGCTGGCCTGCGGCGAGCAGAGCAGATGATCGATGCGGATGCCGTGATCCTTCTGGAAGGCGCCGCCCTGATAGTCCCAGAACGTGTACTGGTGCGCGCGGCCGTCTGTCAGTTCGAAGGCATCGGCGAGGCCGAGGTATTTCAGCTTCCGGAATTCCGCCCGCGTCTCGGGCAGGCCAAGGGCATCGTCTGACCAGACAGTATCGTCCCAGCAGTCGAGCGGCGTCGGGATGCAGTTATAGTCCCCGCAGAGCACGAAGGCCTCGTCCTGTTTCAGCAGGTCGCGGGCGTGGCGCTCCAGCGCGTCCATCCACTCCATCTTGTAGTCATACTTCTGGCCGGGGGCGGGGTTGCCGTTGGGCAGGTACAGCCCGCCAACGCGAATCGGGTGCTCTGACAGGATCAGGGCCTCGATATAGCGGGCCTGATCGTCCTCCATGGTCGGCAGGCCCTTGGTGACGTCCTCTATCTCATGCTTCGAGAGCAGGGCGACGCCATTATAGCTTTTCTGGCCCAGCACGGCGCAGTTCCAGCCCTGTTCCTCGATTTCGAGATAGGGAAAGGCATCTGTCTCGCATTTGATTTCCTGCAGGCAGACCACATCACAGTTAATGGCTTCCAGCACCTCCAGCACGGTGGGCAGGCGGGCCTTGATCGAATTGACATTCCAGGTGGCGATACGCATGACACACCCTTTAGCAGCTTCGCCCCATTGTTCCAGCGGGTAGGGCCGCCTATACTTCACTTAAGTTTCAAGGAGGCCATCATGGCACCAGGCTGGATGCAATTGCTGCTGATCGTGATCGTGGCGCTGCTGCTTTTTGGCGGCCGCGGCCGCATTTCGTCGATCATGGGTGACATGGCCAAGGGCATCGGCGCGTTCCGCAAGGGCCTGAAGGATGAAGAGACCAAATCCGTCGATCAGGACGAAATGGTCAATGTCACCCCGCAAAAGGACGAGACGAAAGCCTCGTCATAATCTGCCGGATGGAGGGCGCATAGGATGCTGCCCGGAATCGGGTTTTCCGAACTTCTGCTGATAGGACTTGCGGCGCTGATCATTGTCGGCCCGAAGGATCTGCCGTTGATGATGCGGCGGATCGGGCAATTCGTCGGCAAGGGCCGCGCCATGGCGCGGGAATTCCAGGATGCCTTCGAGGATATCGCCCGCCAGAGCGAGCTGGAAGAGCTGCGCAAGGAAATCGAGGGCCTCAAACGCGACAATGCGATGAAGCAGGCCGCCGACGACCTCGCCGCTGTTGAGGCTGACATCAACTCCGCCGTCATGCAGAAGGCGCCGCAGACCAAGGGTGAGGCGAGCGAAGAAGAGGCCCCGGCCGCCGAGACGGCGAAAGGGGGCGATGCCGCGTGAACACAGTGCCCCCCAAAGACGAACAGCCTGAATTCACGGACGAGGTCGAGGCAAGCCGCGCCCCGCTGCTGGATCATCTGACTGAGCTGCGTTCGCGCCTGATCAAGTCAATGGTCGCGCTGGTGATCGGCACGATCGGCTGTTTCTTCTTCGCCCAGCAGATCTATGAGTTCCTGCTCGCGCCCTTCGCGCTGGTGGCGGAGTCGATTCGCGGGTCCAAGCTCGACTTCATCTACACCGCGCCGATGGAGTTCTTCTTTGCGAAGCTGAAACTCGCATTGTTCGGCGGCCTGTTTTTCGCGTTCCCCTATATGGCCTGGCAGCTCTACCAGTTCGTGGCGCCCGGGCTGTACAAGAATGAGCGGGGGGCTTTCTGGCCCTATCTGATCATCGCGCCGATCCTTTTCACGGCGGGGGCGGCCTTTGTCTATTTCCTGATGCTGCCCATGCTGGCCCGGTTCACGATCGGCATGGAGATCCCCGACAGCGAGATCGCGAACATCACCATGCTGCCGAGGGTGGCGGACTATCTCTCGCTCGTGATGGCGCTGATGCTGGCGTTCGGCCTGTCCTTCCAGCTGCCAGTGATCCTGACCCTCATGGGCAAGATCGGCATTGTGACTTCGGACACGCTCACCGCAGGCCGGAAGTATGCCATTGTCGGCATTCTCGCCTTCGCGGCCTTCTTCACCCCGCCGGACATCATCTCCCAGATCCTGCTGACCGTGCCGGTCTATTTCCTCTACGAGGTCTCGATCTGGTGCGTGAAGGTGATCGAGAAGAAACAACAAGAAGAAGACGCAGCAGCGGCGGGCGAATAGCTCTGCGTCAGTTGAGGCTGTTGCCGCCGGGCGCGGGGCGGATTAGAGCAGTCCGCGACTGACGAGACAGGAATATCCCATGTTCGATATCCGCGCGATCCGCGAGAACCCCGAAGCCTTCCGCGCCGCCTGGAACCGGAAAAAACCGGGCCTTGGCGATGCGGTGGACGACATCCACGCGCACGACGCCGCGCTCCGCACGGCCGTGACCGACAAGCAGGAAGCCGAGAAGGTCCGCAACGAGACCTCCAAGCTGATCGGCAAGGCCAAGGCCTCCGGCGACGAGGCGGAGTTCGAGCGCCTGCGGAAGCTGGTCGCCGACGCAAAGGACACGATCGAAGCGGCAGGCGAGCAGGAAGAGGCCGCACGCCAATTGCTTGACGACCTTCTCTACGGCCTGCCGAACATCCCGCTGCCGGAAGTGCCGGACGGCGCGGACGAGGAGGGAAATGTCGAACAGCACCGCTGGGGCGAGCCGAAGGCGTACGATTTCGAGGTGAAAGACCATGCCGACCTCGGCGAAGCCCTCGGCATGATGGATTTCGAAACGGCGGCAAAGATGAGCGGCGCACGCTTCGTGCTGCTCTCAGGCAAACTCGCCCGGATGGAGCGCGCACTGGCCGCCTTCATGCTGGACCTGCAGACGGACGAACATGGGTATACGGAATGCTCACCACCGCTGCTGGTGCGAGATCAGGCGCTGGTTGGAACGGGGCAATTGCCGAAGTTTGAAGAAGATTTGTTCAAGGTCACTGGGGTGGACTCCAAAACCTTTGCGTACCTGATTGAGAGGTATGGCGAAAACCTCGGTCAAATTCTGGCTGAAATTGAAGAAGTCGAATCTGTTCATTACCTCATCCCCACCGCCGAAGTTCCGCTCACGAACATCGTCCGTGAAACGATCATCGAGCCGGGCTATTTGCCACGCCGCTATACCGCGCATACGCCGTGCTTCCGGTCGGAAGCGGGCAGTGCGGGGCGCGACACGAAGGGCATGATCCGCCTGCACCAGTTCAACAAGGTGGAACTCGTCTCCATCGTCGCGAACGAGGAAGAAGGGCTGGCCGAGCTGGAGCGCATGACCGGCTGTGCCGAGGAGGTGCTGAAGCGGCTCGACCTGCCATTCCGCCGTATGCTGCTCTGCGCAGGCGACATGGGGGCAGGGGCCCGCAAGACCTATGACCTTGAAGTCTGGCTGCCCTCGCAGGACACCTATCGCGAGATCAGCTCGTGCTCTTATTGCGGCGACTACCAGGCCCGCCGCATGAATGCGCGCTACCGCCCGGAAGCGGGCGCGAAGCCTGAATTCGTCCACACGCTCAACGGCTCCGGCCTCGCCGTCGGCCGCACGCTGGTGGCAATCATCGAGAACTACCAGAACGCAGACGGCAGCATCACCGTGCCGGAAGCGCTGCGGCCCTATATGGGCGGGCTGGAGGTCATCGCGTGAGAATTCTCCTCACCAATGATGATGGTATCAACGCGCCCGGCCTGTCCGTGCTGGAAGACATCGCCAAGGAACTGACCGACGATATCTGGATCGCCGCGCCGGAAGAGGAACAGTCCGGAAAGGGAAGGGCAATCTCGCTGACGCACCCGGTGCGGACGCGGAAGGTCGGCGCGAAGGCCTTCGCGGTGGCCGGCACGCCATCCGACTGCGTGCTGCTGGCGATGCTGGACCTGATGCCCGACAAGCCGGATCTCGTGCTCTCCGGCGTGAATCGGGGCCAGAACATTGCCGAGGATACGAGTTTTTCCGGCACGATTGCCGGCGCCATGTTCGGCATGCAGCTGGGCGTGCCGTCGATTGCCCTCAGCCAGGCGCAGAGCTTCCGCGAGCGGGGCACGCTACCTTGGGACACCGCCCGGGCATGGGGCGCGAAGACGCTGCGCCCGCTCATCGAGATGGGCTGGCCGGACGATGTGGTGATGAACGTCAACTTCCCGGACGTGGAGCCGGAAGACGTGCGCGGCATCCAGATCACCCGTCAGGGCTTCCGCGACGAATCGATCATCCATACCGACCGCCGCGAGGACCTGCGCGGCAATGATTATTACTGGATCGGCTACAGGGGAAAGCTGTCGAAACCGGATGAGGGCACGGATCTCCGCGCCATCTATGAAGGTTACGTTTCCGTATCCCCCCTCCATGTGGACTTGACGCACGAAGTGTTCCTCAGGACGCTGCGGGAGACATGGAAGAGCTGATCGCCGACCCGTTCCGCGCCGCGCGCCTTGTCCTGCGTCTCAGGCAGGAGGGCGTGACCGACGATGCCGTACTTAAGGCAATGGAAACGATCGACCGGGGCGCTTTCGTCGATGGCACCAAGCTGAAGGCGCTGGCCTTCGAGGATTGTGTCCTGCCGATCCCGTGCGGCCAGATCATCCCGCGCCCGGCGGTGACAGGCCAGCTGTTGCAGGCGCTGAATATCAGGAAGCTGAAAGAGGCCCGCGCCCTCGTGATCGGCGCGGGTTCCGGCTACACGGCGGCGCTCGCCGGGCAGCTTTGCGCGGATGTTTTCGGCGTCGAACGCTTCAACCGCCTGACGGATGTCGCCCGGCAGAAGATTATCAGCCTGAATATCGGCAATCTGGCCGTCCGGCAGGGCGATGGCTATCTCGGCTGGCCGGAGCGGGGCCCCTATGACCGTATCCTCGTCACGGGGCTTGTGGCGGAGATTCCCGATGTCCTGCTGGAGCAGCTGGGCAAGGATGGCTTGCTTGTGGCGCCCATGATGCGGGGAGACCGCCAGATGCTCGCCCG
>MDSW01161623.1_pt1 | contig 14319 bp, 14 predicted proteins | sample 811171 | NCBI WGS metagenome assembly MDSW01 (sample SAMN05326641, study PRJNA326480) | marine metagenome | isolation source: seawater | place: Atlantic Ocean: North West | collected 2012 | reverse complement strand
TATTAATTGATTTTGTAAAATAATTCTTTATTTTAACACAATTACACTAAATATTCTTTATTCAAATATGAAAAAAATAATTGTAACTGGTGGATCTGGCTTTATCGGCAGTAATTTAGTTAATTATTTAATAAAAAAAGGTTATTATGTAATCAATATTGATAAACTAACCTACTCTTCAAATACTTATAACAAGAATAAGCTTCCAAAGAGCCAATACAAATTTTTTAGGCTTGATATTAATAATCAAAAAAAACTTAAAAATATTATAAAAACATATAAACCAGAATGCATTTTTAACCTTGCGGCTGAAACCCATGTAGATAGATCTATAGATTCACCTCACCAGTTTATACATTCTAATATATTGGGGGTTTTTAATATTTTAGAAGTAATTAAACACAATAATAAAAAAAATAAAAAAATTAAGTTAATACATATTTCAACAGATGAAGTTTACGGAGATATTAAAACAAAAAAATCAAATGAGAAGTTTCCTTATAACCCAAGCTCTCCATATTCAGCTTCAAAAGCTAGCGCAGACCATTTAATTAAGTCCTATGTAAGAACTTACAATTTACCTGCTATTATATCTAATTGTTGTAATAATTTCGGACCATACCAATTTCCAGAAAAACTTATTCCAAAAGTAATTTCAAATATTTTATCTAATAAATCGATTCCAGTTTACTCTAAAGGTCAAAATTCTAGGGAATGGATTTATGTAAACGATCATTGTGAAGCTTTATATCAAATTTATAAGAAAGGAAGAATTGGAGAGAGTTATAATGTAGGTTCTAATAATAACCTTAAAAATATAAATATAGTAAAAAATATTTTATATATATTTAAAAAAAAAGGTTTCAAAGTTGGCAAAAATGTTAAAATCAAATTTGTCAAGGACAGGCCAGGTCATGATTTTAGATATTCATTAGATAGTAAAAAAATTTATAAAAATATAAAATGGAAATCAAAAACTAGTCTGAATAAAGGATTAAATATCACAATAGATTGGTATCTGAAAAATAGAAAATTTATTTCTTCCATTTCTAAGAAACTTTATGTTAAGAGATTGGGACTTAAAATATGATTAAAAAGGGAATTATATTAGCAGGTGGCCTTGGAACAAGAATGAGTCCAATTACAAAGTCTGTAAATAAACAATTACTACCAATATACGATAAGCCTTTAATTTATTATCCTCTTTCTATTCTCATGCTTGCTGGTATTAAAGATATTTTAATCATAGTTAATAAAGGTCAAATAGGTCAATTTAAAAAAATTTTAAGAAATGGTGAAAATTTTGGAGTTAAAATACAATATAAAGAGCAAACAAATCCAAACGGTTTGCCTGAAGCATTTATTATTGGTGAAAAATTTATTAATAACGACAGTGTTGCACTAATTTTAGGTGACAATTTTTTTTATGCTCAAAGTCTTACTAAAACTTTGCAAAACGCAACTAAACTTAAAAATGGAGCCAAGGTTTTTTTACATCCAGTGAAAAATCCTAAACTTTACGGTATAGCAACCATAAAAAATAAAAAAATTGTCAATTTGAAAGAAAAACCCCTAATAACAAGATCTAATCTTGCAGTAACAGGTTTATATTTTTTTGATAAAACAGTAGTTCAACTCAGCAAGACATTGAAGCCATCAAAAAGAAAAGAATTAGAAATTACGGACCTTTTAAATAAATATAGAAAAAAAAATAAGCTGAATGCTGAGTTTTTAGGACGAGGTGGAGCTTGGTTAGATGCAGGTTCAATTGATGACTACTATGATACGACATCATTTGTTGCCGCAATAGAAAAGAGACAAGGCTTTAAAATTGCATGCCTAGAAGAAATAGCGTTAAGAAAAAAATGGATAACTAAGAAAACTCTTAATGAGAGCATTAAATTTTACGGAAATTGTGATTATTCAAGATATTTAAAAAAATTAGAGTCTTAGTTAATTGCTAATATCATGAAATAAAATAGGTAATTCTTTATAATGTCCGTTCTTTTTAAACCAGTACGACATAAATCTCTCTGCTAAAAAACCGTAAATTCTTATTAATCCGTATCCTTTAAGATTGTCAAAACCAAAAATAGTTTCACAATTTTCCAGCCAAGAGAAAATTTCTTTATAATAAGAATTCAATAATTGTTTGGATCTACAGATAAACATATTATGAGGATTAAAAGATACTTCTGTGTTAACAAAATTTCTAAAATCTTCTCGATTTTCAACATTTAAAAGATCAATTGCTTTATCTAAGTTGCCTCTTCCATGCATTAAATCGAAATGAAATTTTATATTTCTAGCTTTTTCACTAAACAGTATTTTAGGATTAGAAACTATAAGCGGAAAACCTTTTTTTAAAAATTTCATGATCTTTCTTTTATTTACAAAAAAAGGATCGCCTAAAATTACGTCAAATTTTTGATACTCATCTGGAATTTCTCTTAATATTTTTGATTTTAAGTTTGTTAAATTAAGCTCACTATTAGGTATAAAGTTGAACGACCAAAACTTTCTATATTGACAGAAACCAATCCATTCTTGATTAATATTTTGTATATAATTTTTCCACAACCAATAATGAAAAGTATACTCTCCATAAAATCTGTTTTTTAATGAAATACTTTTACCACTTTTATCGTTTAAACAATTTTCAGAAAATTTTTTTTCACCTAAACCAACTGGAGTATAGCCTAGGTCTTTTATAAAATTTGTATGACTTGGTTCAAGAGTAATACAAAACATTTCTAAGTTATTTTTTTTCATTATCTATTTGATGTTTGGTCTATATTGTGATTTTTTTAAAAGGATGCCATTGCATATACCAGATAAACTTGCTTTGTGAAGTCTAAACTCTAGTAGATTAAATTTAAATATTGATATGACAACTCCTTTTAAATTTTGATAAATATTTGGTAAAACTTTTCTTAATGCATAAAAATAGCTGTTGTTTTTTTTAAAATAATAAAATTTTGACCAACTAAAATGCCAATTTCGATTCACTAGGATTTCATTGTTATATTTCATTTTTGTTGAACTAGTTCCTAAATGACTAAATTGAAGATTTTTTATAACATAAAATTTATGATTTTTTGTTATAAGCTCTTTACACAAATCTGTTGTTTCAAAATACATAAAATAATTTGGGTCTAATACTTCTTTTTTTTTAATCCTTTTTTTATTTATAATACAAAAGCACCAATCAATTTCTCTTACTTTATGTAGTACAAAATTTTTAATTTTTTTCTGTATTATTTTATTATTATTTAAGAAAGGTAAAAAATTTTGAAAAACTTTTTGATTTTTATACTCTGGCGCTAAAAGTGTGAAATCTTTAAAAATTTTTAAAAATTTTTCTAGTTGAAAAATCAACTTTTGATTAATTAAAACATCTGGGGTAAGGGTTAATATCAAGTTGTTTTTACAAGATTTTAAAGCTAAATTAAATCCTTTGGCATAACCCAAATTTTCACTAGGAATAATAACTTTTAAATTCTTAAATTTTTTTTCTAATTTTTTTGTTTGTACTAATTTAGAGTTTTCAACAACAATAATTTGGTATTTTTTTGGAATATTTAAAAGAACCTTTTTTAACAAATGATTGCTTTTAAAAGATATTATTATGACAGATAATTCCATAAATTTTTGTTGGTAGCGAGGGGCGGAGTCGAACCGCCGACCCCAGGCTTATGAGTCCTGTGCTCTAACCAACTGAGCTACCTCGCCGCTCATAACTTATATTACTTTTAATTTACGTAATCAACGATCTCAAGAAAATTCGCCAATTTTTAATAAATTTTTAATTAAATAATCTAGTTTGTTTTTCGATATTTTTTCTGTTGGCAATCCTATAAAAAAACCTCTGTTTTCTATTTCTTGTGATCCATTAAACTTTTCACCTTTTTTTTTGAGATTATAAAGTTTAATACATGGCTGATTGAGGAAATTACCACTTATAATTGGTCTAGTTTCAATATTATTTTTGTTTAACATTTTTAAAAATCTTTTCTTACTTCTTATATATCTTTTGTTGACTAATATCGGCAATCCAAACCAGCTGGGGGTTAATTTTTCAATTGGTTTTATAAAGGTAAATTGATTTTTCCATTTTTTAGATAATGTTAATCCTTTTATTATACTGTTTCTATTTATAGATCTTTGTTTCTTAAATTTGTTTAATTTTTTAAGTTGGCTTAATCCTATAGAAGCAGTTAAATCTAATGGCCTTACATTGAAACCTGAATTAATAAAATTAAAACTTTTATTATTTTTTTTGTTTAGCCCTCGATCCCAACCATGAGCTCGTAAAGAATGAATTATTTCGTAATCTTTTTTATCATTACAAACAATCATACCACCTTCACCAGAAGTAATTTGATGTGAGGGGTAAAAAGAATAAGTGCCGAATCTACCAAAGGTTCCTAATGATTTTTTTTTAAATTTTGATCCAAGAGACTCACATGTGTCCTCGATTAATATAAGTTTATTTTTTTTTACAATTTTTAGTAATTCAACCATATTTGTAGAATTTCCCAGTATGTGAACAGCTAAAAAAGCTTTTGTTTTTTTTGAAATTTTCCTTTTTAGATCTGTTAAGTCGACATTTAATGTTTTGGTATCAACATCTACAAACTTTGGTTTGAGTCCGGATTGGATAATTGGCCACAATGATGTAGACCAACAAAGTGCTGGTATTAGACACTCATCATCTTTTTTTAGTCGGTTTGGATTTTTAGGATTTATTAAACTAAAAAAGGATAAAAGATTTGCTGAGGAACCAGAATTTACCATTAATGCGTATTTTGATCCGACAACTCGTGCAAATTTTTTTTCAAATTTTTTTGTTATTTCTGCCATGGTAATTTTGCCTTTGAGTAGTACATTTACGCCTTCCATTAAATCATTAATTTCAAAAGCATTATCAATTAGAGGAAAGCTTTTATCACTGTAAATAATTTTCCTATTTTTATTTATCAGTTTTTTTAAAAATTTTTTTTCTGAATTATTCATTTTTTTATCCGTTGTAGGTCATGCCATACCATGTCTTGTGCTAACAACTTAAAATTAATTTTCGGACTCCATTTTAATTTTTTTCTTATCTTTGAAATATCCGCTAACCTTGCATTGCTGTCTTTCTCTCTTTTTAAATTATTATCAACTTCAATATAATTTTTATAATTAAGATTAACAGAATTAAATGCTAATTTCGCGAAGTCCTCTACACTATGTAATTTACCTGTTCCAATAATATAATCGTCAGCTTTTTTTTGTTGGCACATAAGCCACATCGCATAAACAAAGTCTCTAGCGTGACCCCAATCTCTCTTAGATTTGATATCGCCAAGTTTTATTTTTTTTTGTAACCCATTTTTTATCCTTGCTACCGATTTAGAAATCTTTCTTAAAACAAATCTTGGGTCTTTTATAGGAGACTCATGGTTAAAAAGAATTCCAGTTGATGCATGCATATTATAATTTTCTCTATAACTTTTAATTAAGTAATAGCTTGCTAACTTAGAAATTCCGTAGGCTGAACTAGGATTAAATATAGTTTTCTCATTAATTTTCTTTTTTGGATTTTTTACATAGAGTTCGGATGATCCAGCAAAAAAGAATTTAGTTTTTTTATTTTCTTTATAAATAATTGATAACAATGAGTGTGTATAATTTAAATTTAAATTGAATGTATAGAATTCATTTTTAAAAGAATGTCCATCATAAGATTGTGCAGCAAGATGATAAACCTCATTTGGTCTTATTTTTCTAATTTTTTTTTCCAATTCTTTTTGATTATTAAAATCAATTTTATGAATTATGATTTTCTTTTTGAGTGTTTCATTTCGCCAACTTTTGTTATTAAATTTTTTTCTTACAAATCCATGAACTTTGTAGTTTTTACTAAGAAGCAATTCCGATAAATAACTACCGTCCTGACCTGTTATTCCAGTTATTAAAGCAATTTTTGACATCTTAAATTATTGTGTATAGAAACTATTTGCATTATACAAAACATTAATATGAAAACAAACAGAGATATTACCTATCTCAAAAAATGTAAAATTTGCGGCAACAAGAACTTAAAAAAGGTTCTATTTATAAATGAACAATACATTTCTGCAACATTTGTCAAATCTAACAAAAACAATAAACTAACAAAAATAAAGACCCCATTAACCTTAGTTCTGTGTGACAAATCCAAAAAGCAAGATGGATGCGGCTTGTTACAGCTACTTGAGATAACAAAGCCAGACTTGCTTTATAGGAAATATTTTTATCGATCCGCTACAAATGACACTATGAGGAAAGATCTAAAAGATGTTGTTACTAGTGTGGAAAAAATTGTTAAACCGAAAAAGAATGATGTTATTGTTGATGTTGGTTCAAATGATTGCACTTTGTTAAATTTCTACAAAAAAAAATATAAACTTGTTGGTTTTGAGCCGGCGCAAAATATTAAATATATAAATAAAGGGAGAAAAATTAAAATTTTTAATACATACTTTAACTATAAAGATTTTAAAAAAAATTTTATAAAAAAAAAGGCTAAAATAATAACTTCTTGTGCAATGTTCTACGATATTGCAGAGCCCAAGAAATTTATCAGTGACATAGATAAAATGCTTGATGAGAATGGCATTTGGTGTGTTCAGATAAGCTATTTAGCTTCAATGATAAATTACAACAATTTTTATGATATTTGTCACGAGCATTTATCCTACTATTCAATAGAAACTTTTGAGAAATTATTAAAAAATTTTAATTTAAGATGTTTTTACGCCGAAACAAATAGTGTTAACGGTGGTAGTATAAGAATCTATGTTTCAAGGAAAAATACTAAATTTTTTAAAAAAAGAAATTTGGTTAGAAAATTTGAAAAATTAAAAAAAATTGAAAAAAAACTAAATTTAACTCAGCCAATAACTTTTAAAAGATTTCAAAAAAAAAATTGATAATATTAAAAATAAAACTAATAATTACGTCAACAAAATAAATAATTCTAATCAAAGAATTTTTGCTTTGGGAGCTAGCACTAAAGGCAATATATTATTGCAACATTTTGGATTAGATAAAACAAAAATTCCATTTATCAGTGAGAGAAATCCTGATAAAGTTGGTTTACGATGTTTGGGATCTGATATTGAATTAATTTCTGAGAAACTTGCAAGACAAAAAAATCCAAAGGCTTTTTTAGTTCTTCCTTGGAATTTTAAAAAAGAAATAGTAAAAAGAGAAAAATGCTATATTAAAAATGGTGGAAGCTTAATGTTCCCAATGCCATACCCCCATGTTGTTAATATCAGGGGTGAGAAGAAACTTTAAAGTTTATGTTTTTTAGGAAACTGCTAGCGAAATTTAAGAATAAAGAAGAACACCAATATTTAAAACAAGACGAAAAAATTCAAAAAAGTGTTCAAGTATTTAATAATAAATACAAATCTGAAATTAAAAATATAAATAATAAAATTTCAAATCAAAAAAATTTAAATTTTTTGCACTCTGGACATGCAGCGGATATAGTAAATGTATTGCCAGTAATAAAAGAACTTTCTAAAAATCATACATGTAATTTATATATAAAAATTAACAAGCCTATTAATTATTATTTTAAACACCCGGCTGGCAAATTTTACTTAAATGAAAAAATGTTTAAAATGTTAAAGCCATTAATCTCAAATCAAAAATATATTAACAATTTTCAAATTTTTAATGATGAAAGCATAGATGTTAACTTTGATTTAATAAGAGAATTACCAATTAATTTATTATTTGATAATACTCGTTATGCTACATTACTAACTGGTGTACACCCTGATTTATACTCTGAATTTTTAAGTGCAGATAAGCATAAAGATATCAATGACTATGTCGTAATACAAAGAACTTTTAGATATCGAAATCAATTCATAGATTATAAATTTTTAAGTGATTACAAAAAGATTTTATTTATTGGTATTAAAGAGGAATTTGATGATTTTAAAAAAAATGTCAAAAATTGTGAATTTTATGACTGTAAAGACTTTATGGAGATGGCTCAAATAATTAAATCCAGCAAATTTACGATTGGAAACTCTTCCTTAGCTTTTCCTATTGCTGAAGGTCTTAAAGTTCCAAGACTTTTAGAGGCTTGTCCATATTTTCCTGCTGCACAGCCACACGGCAAAAATGGCTATGATTTTTTCTTCCAAGATCAATTTGAAAAACTATTTTCTTATCTTTATCACAGGTCTTAAAGTCAATTTTTTAAAAAAAATTTTCTAATATTATTGTTCATAGGTTTTTCGTATAAAACAAACACTAAGTGTGATATCAAGAATAACAACGCAAAATAAAGTGTGAAAAAATATTTAGTGTCAAATATTTCAAATCCTAAGTTAAGCTTATTGATTAAAAAAATTAAAGTTAATTGCATGGGTACATGTAATAGATATAAACTATAAGTCACGTTGCCTAAATTATTAAATAATTTTCTAATTTTTTCTCTTTCAAAAAAACCTTCAAAGCATAAAAATAGCATTAAGATTGCTGGACAGAAAACATAAATTTTAAAATTTCCTATAAAGGAAAAAATTAACAAAGTGAAACTTAAAATTGAAAAAAATATCTTTTTTCTCAAAACTTTTTCATATAAATAAAATACTATTATCCCTGAAAAAAATAGTCTTGCACACTCTAGGAAGAGAGTTTGAAAAATGTCTGATTTATCAATAACGATTAATAAAAGTGATAAGAATGTTAAAAAAATTAAATTATATTTTTTTATCTGACTTAATAATAGAAAAAAAAGGACATATATTCCTATTTCCACAGATACACTCCATATAGGAGCATTGAAGGAATTGCCGCTTTCAAACCCCCATGCAGAAATAAAAAAAATTTGAAGAAAGAAGTGGTAAGTGTCATTTATTAAATCGAATTGAAAATTTCCGTGGTTATATGAAAATAAAAATTGAAAAACCAAAACATATAAAAGAGTTATAAAGTGTAGAGGATATAGTCTTGCAAAACGATTAACAGAGTATTGTTTTAATGTAACTTCTTTCAAAGAAGATAAATAAACATAAGCAAATACAAATCCAGATATTGTATAAAAAACATGTACTCCATAAAACCCGTGCTCATACAAAACGGAAATTAAAGAAGAGAAAGGCAGATTATCTTTTGAAGAATTATAATTTTGATCTGATAAAATGTTTAATGGAGAAAAAAAGTGTCTATAGTGATAAAGCAATACGCTGATCGAAGTAAAAAATCTAAGAAGCTCAATGCTAGTATAACGTTTCATGATTGTAGTTTCTTTTCAAGTTCCTTTAAATCTACTCTAATATGCCCCATTTGATTATTAAAATTATATTTCTCAGGAACTATAGAAATACTGTCATAATTAATATTGCATTTTTGTGCTAGATTTTCACACATTTTTCCCGCTCCTGATGGTTTAAACTCTAACATGTTCAATTTAGGATTGCTAAATATAACATTTGCAAATCCAGCTCCATGTAAACCTACAATTGATTTAGCGTTATAAAAAAGTTTTACTTGATCTACAAAGGAGTATTCTGATAGTTGAATTACGCGATAGTTATACTCTAATAATTTATTTACTACTTCTTTTTCATTTATGATTTTTCTTAATTCAGAAATATTTGGACTGGCGTCCCCTCTGTCGATATAGAATTTATTTGGAAGTTTATCGTCCTTAAGATTTAAATTTCTGGTAAAAGTTTGTTTTAACCAATCAATTATCCACTGGGGTAAATTTTGAATTGCAGAAGTTGCATTATTATTTGTAACATAAGGATGGTCTGTAGCTATAATTTCTTCTGATTTTATATGTCTATAATTTAAGCTTGATAGTTGTTTTTCATGAGGTATTTTCATCAGTTCTAGTGTTTCTTTTTGAAATCTTTTACTGTTATCAGGTAATAGAAAGTAATCGATTGTATTTAAATCAATTTTATTATTAATAATTCTTATTCTTGGCAGTATATCAAATAACCAGTGCCAATAATTATAGTTGCCGGCACCGCCTGATAGCAGAGATAAAACTTTGCCTTTAAGTTTTTTTTGGAATCTTGGTGTTCCTTTCTCAAAAACAATATTGTTGTTTATTGAAGAAAAATTAGTATTTCTTATTTGAAACGAGGGGCCTTTAATGGCCTTTTGATTGTGTATAAAGGCAGCATCGCTAATAGTATCGGTGTATAGACTTGCGTTTTTAATAAAATAAATTTTATATTTGAAATTATTATTTATTTCCGAAACTAGAGTTTTTGAGTCAGATAAATTTGAAATATCTTCAAAGGCATTAATTTTGCCATAAAGTAGTTTAAATAGTCCATAAGTGAACTTTTTAAATAGTAATTGTAATTTTTTTTTTGTAGAATGTATCAAAATAATTATATTAATTATTAATAACACTTATTTACAACGAAATAATGAAAAAAAAAGCCTTAATAACGGGAATAACTGGACAAGACGGATCTTACCTATGTGATTTCCTTATGAGAAAAGGATATCAAATTATTGGGGTAAAAAGACGATCTTCAAGTTTTAATACAAAAAGAATAGATCACATCTATAACGACATTAAACAGTCAAAAAATTTTATTCCATATTATGGAGACTTAACTGATTCAAGTAATATATTAAGAGTAATACAATCAACGAAACCAGATGAAATATATAATTTGGCAGCTCAGTCTCATGTTCACACTAGTTTTGAAATACCTGAATACTCAGCTAATGCAGATGCTCTTGGTACATTAAGAATACTTGAAGCAATAAGAGTTCTAAAATTGCAAAAAAAAACAAAGTTTTATCAGGCCTCTACTTCAGAAATTTTTGGAAATACCACAATACCACAAAATGAAAAAACTCCATTTAGACCACGTAGTCCGTATGCTATAGCTAAACTTTACGCTTATTGGACTACAGTAAACTATAGAGAGGCATATAAGATTTTTGCCGTTAATGGAATTTTATTTAATCATGAAGGTCCTAGACGAGGTGAAACTTTTGTATCCAGAAAAATAACTAGAGCTGTTGCCGAAATATTTAGAAATAAAAGAAAATTTTTCACTCTAGGTAATCTAAATGCAAAAAGAGACTGGGGATCTGCTAAGGACTACGTTGAAAGCATGTGGTTAATGTTGAAGGCAAAAAAACCTTCTGATTATGTTATCGCTACAGGAAAAAGTTATACTGTAAAAAATTTTGTAGAGGAAGCTTTTAAATATATTGGGAGAAAAATTTATTGGAAAGGAAAAGGGTTAAAAGAGGTTGGTTACGATAAAAAAACTGGTCAAGTGTATGTTAAAATTGATCCAAAATATTTTCGACCTACAGATGTTAGTGAATTAAGGGGAGATGCATCCAAGGCAAAAAGAGAACTTAAGTGGAAACCTAAAACAAATTTTAAACAACTTGTAGAAGAAATGATGAAATCAGACTTAAAGGAGATTAGATAATACTGAGTTTTGGTAGTGGAAAAATAAACTTTACACCCTTTTTTCTTTGTTTAATTTCTCTTTTTAAAATTTCTTTTTTAAAATGCCAAGGCAATACCAAATAGAAATCAGGGTTTAAAGATCTTGAAAATTTTTCAGAAACAATTTTAATTTTTGATCCAGGTGTGAAAAGATTGTATTTTGCCTTGTTTCTCTCAGCAGCAAAATTTATGATCTTATTATCTATTCCGTAATATTGTAGTAACACATTACCTTTTGTTGATGCACCATAACAATGAATTTTCTTACCTTTATTTTTTAAAAATTTCAATTTTTCCATTAATTGTTTCTTGGAATTATCAATTATCTTGATAAAATTTTTGTAAGTATTAATGTGTGTCAGCTTAAGTTTGTTTTCATCTTTCAAAATCTTAGTAATATTTTTTTTATTGATATTATGTTTTGATTTTTCATGAGAAATTAAATATTGTTTACTGGCTCCATTAATATCATTTTGCTTAATATCAAAAACTTTTAAAGAATGTTTTTTACAAAGATTGATAATTACCTTCGAACTATAATATTCTAAGTGTTCGTGACAAATTGTGTCAAACATTCTGAATTTGATAATTGAAGCAAGGTCTGCAAACTCCAACATTAAAATACCATCTTTGGATAAAATTTTTTTTATATCATTTATAAATTTATTAGGGTTTTCAGCATCATAAAAGACCGATAAAGCTGTAATCAGTTTAAATTTTTTATTTGTTATTTTTCTTATCTTATTTAAAGAAAAAAAATCTTGTACTTTATAATTAATATTTTTGTAATTTTTTTTGTACTTTTTAAGTATAGGGTCAATTCCGAATGTTTTAATATTTCTTTTATAGAAATTAAGTAAAGAACCATCATTGCTTGCAATATCTAATACTAAATCTCCTTTTTTCAATTTAATTTTTTTAGATAGTTTTTTTACTATTTCTTTTACATGGTTTAACATTGTTTTATTAATCCCTGTTCTATACCCGTAATCTGGACCGTATAAATATTTCAAACTAAAATTATGTCCTAATTGCACTAGTCCGCAATTAGAACAAAGCATTAATAGAATTGGTTCTTTTTTTATAAATTGATTTATTTTAGGAAATTTTCCGGTAAAGTGCATTTTACCTAGAGAAAATAATTTTCTTAATTTTTTTGAAAAACAAATCCTACACCTATTAATTTTCATCGATTGTTTATATCAACGGTTTTAATAGTGTTAAATTAAAATAATGTCTTTAAAACTTAGAAATCTATTAAATCTTTAAATTTAAAGGGTCAAAATTATACCAAAAACAGTAACCGCTGAAATAGCGGCAGCTGAAAGTATAATGTTATTTTTTTTCTCTTGTTTTTTTGACTCGTTCATTCTATCCATTAGGTCATTCAAATTTACTTTTTTGTTAAAGCTTTGTGACTCTTCGGATGGCGAGTAATTGTTATTTTCATCTTTAGGTTGTGCACTCATACATTATTATTAAAACATATTATTGGATCTTTTGAAAATAACTCTTGGTTCATAATGGGTAAATTTGCCAAAAATAAATTTATTTAATTGATAATTAATTTATTTTCTGTCCGGTTCGGGTTTTATTGGTTAATTAGCTCCTCTGCTGGAAAATAATCTAAATTAAAAGCTTCGGCTACGCCTTTGCAAGTTATCTTTCCTTTAAAAACATTTAAACCTGCTAGAAAATTTTTGTTTGCCAAAAGTGTCTTTTTATAACCTTGATCAGCTATTTTAATTAACAAAGGTAAAGTTGCTTTATTTAGTGCCATTGTGGAAGTTCTTGGGACTCCGCCGGGCATATTAGCAACGCAATAATGCACTACATCATCAACAATATAAGTTGGATCTGCGTGTGTAGTAGGTTTGCTGGTTTCTATACACCCGCCTTGATCAATTGCAACATCGACAACTACTGAGCCTCTTTTCATAGACTTAATCATTTCTTTTGAAACTAATTTTGGTGCCTCTGAGCCTGGGATTAAAACACCACAAATTAATAAATCGCATTCTGATACGAGTTTTTTAAGATCTGTTTTATCACTTTCTGTAGGTATAATTTTATCTCCGAACAACTCGTGTAATTGTTTTAATCTATCTTTTGATTTATCCACTACGTAAACTTTACTTTGCATTCCAGTAGCTATTATTGCTGCATTCTCTCCAACAACGCCGCCCCCTAAAATAACTACGTTTGCTGGATCAACTCCTGGTGCACCTCCTAACAATAAACCTCTTCCCTTTTGATTTTTTTCAAGTGAATGTGCGCCAGCCTGTACTGACATTCTTCCAGCAACAGCACTCATGGGAGCCAGTAAAGGAAGTCGACCGTTATCATCCGTGACAGTTTCATATGCAATACATATTGATTTGGACTTAATTAATCCCTCAGTTAATTCTTTTGCAGCGGCTAAATGCAAGTAAGTATAAATGATTTGATTTTCTCTTATCATTTTCACTTCATTCATTTGTGGTTCTTTTACTTTGACAATTATCTCAGATTTTTTAAAAATTTCTTCGGCGTTATCAATTATTTGAGCTCCGGCATTTTTGTAATCTTCATTTGTAAAACCTGCCTCAAATCCACCGTTGCTTTGCACTAAAACCTTATGATTTTTTTTCGTTAAAACTTTAACGCTATCAGGAGTTAAGCCAATTCTATGCTCCTGAAGCTTTATTTCTTTTGGCACTCCAATGATCATTTATGATTTGGTATAATTTGTAATACCTGTCCTTAATTTTTCGATTATCTCGTCGATATGTTTTTTTTCACAAATAAATTGAGGTGCAATAATTAAACTGTCTCCAGTGTTTTTA
>MDSW01212198.1_pt1 | contig 14321 bp, 15 predicted proteins | sample 811171 | NCBI WGS metagenome assembly MDSW01 (sample SAMN05326641, study PRJNA326480) | marine metagenome | isolation source: seawater | place: Atlantic Ocean: North West | collected 2012 | reverse complement strand
TCATAATAAATGATGTCAAATTTATATGTTTTTCCACCAACTTTTACACCACCCATGCTGTTAATTCTGTCAACGGCCATATTGTAACCGTTTTGAGTATGAACACCATTAGATGAATATTTTCCTGTTAGAGAAATAGCAGCACCTAAAACAATTTTATCTCCAACAACTTTTGCAAATGAAACAACAGAAGTTGAAAGTAAAAGTGCTATTGCAGAAACAAACGTAATTATTATGTTTTTAATTTTCATTTATTTCCCCTTATTAATTAATTAATTTATGTCCTATTTAACTAAGAATTTAGTTGTTTTGCAAGTAACAGTAGTAACGCAATAATAAAATTAATATTGCTGTGTAATGGCAATTATAATTGCTATTATAATTATTACGCACGCAGAAATTGTATTTATTAGTTTAGAATTAATTTTTATCCAATCAACCAATTTTCTTGCTAGAACTGCATAACCAATAAGAGATAAAAAATCTAATACAACATAACTTGTTATTAGTATCAAAAATTGGACAACATAGTTTGTGCTAAAATCAATAAACTGAGGAAATATAAATGGAAAAAACATCCATGCTTTAGGACTTGTTCCTGCTACTAAAAATCCATCTTTATAAAATGAAAAAAAACCTTTTCTAAAATTTTCTTCAGAATTTAAATTTTTTGGTTTTGATTTATAAATATCATAAGAAAGGTAAATTAAATAAATTATACCTATCCACTTAAAGGTGTTTAAGAAAGTTGGATTATCTGAAATAAAAGATCCAATTACAAAAATAACTAAAGTTGCCTGAATTATATTTGCTGTAACATCCCCTAGGGCGGTCCAAATACAACTTTTAACTCCATAATTCATTGAGTAAGAAATGATTACAATTCTTGGCGTTCCAGGCGTTATGAACATAAATAGAAGAATCTGCAAATATAAGAAGTAATTTAGTGGAAGCATTATTTTGGATAGCCCTAAAAAACCGGGAGCTAAAGATGGCTAGATAGGACTATCTAAAAATGATAATATCATAGTCTTTAAAATTTGCATTAATTTTTTATTTTAAGTTTACAGTAAATCTATGAAAAAAAGTCACAGGCCAACCACAAGAGTAAAAAAACCTGAACCAATACCAGGTAGTCCAGATTGGGTTATATGGGCTGCTTGGGCTGATAGAATTACTTTTGAGGAAATTGAAAAAAAAACTGGCAAAACAGAATCTGATGTAATTAAAATTATGAGAAGAAATCTAAAACCTTCATCTTTTAGATTATGGAGAAAAAGAGTAAATTCTCGAAGTATTAAACATAGAAAAAAATTTGAATATTCTAGAAAACAAATACGAATTAAAACTAAAAAAATGAAATTCTTAACTGGTAAATTATAAAAATATAATTATATCTAAAGTATGAAAAATATAACAATGTATTCTGGTCCAATGTGTGCTTTTTGTGAAGCAGCAAAAAGATTATTAGTTAGAAATAACTTAGAATTTAAAGAAATAGATATTTCATCTAAAGAAGGTTTAAGAGATGAAATGATACAAAAAGCTAATGGCAAAAGAACAATACCTCAAATATTTTTCAACAATGAACATATTGGTGGATATCAAGAGCTAAGAACTTTAGAGAAAAATGGTGAGTTGGAAAACTCACTTAAATAAATTTAAGTCCAATCTTCAAGTGCCATTTGTTTTTTTGCAAGACTACTTAGATCATTTAATCTCATTCTTCCTTTATAATTAACTTCATAATCTTCTGCTGCAAAATCAGGAGGACTTTTTCCTTCTAAAAATTTTTTTGCTTGTTTTTTTGCATAATCTAAGTTTTTTTTGCAATATGGAGTAGCCCCAACATATACAACATTAGAATAGTTTTTCCCTAAATGTTTATCTTCAACTGCATGAACAACATCAGGATGCCACCAAATTGTATCTCCAGGATTAAGATTTGGAATTGAAATCAATCCTCTAAGAAGTAAACTGTGATAATCTTTATTTATTGATAAAGCTCTTCCGGGTTTTGATCCACACAATTCATTTTCAGCTACATCTTTCATAAGTGCTCTTGTTAAAATGTACGCAATTCCTTTTGCAATTGGTATTAATTGTAATGTCCCATCATTTGGTCCTTGCTCTGTTAATGCAGTCCAACCCTGAAAAGTTCTAAAAACATGTGCTACAGCAGGAGCTTCAAACTCCTCAGTTTCATTTCTATATTTAGCATCAAATGGATTGTAATTTTCAAAATTATCTGAAAAGATTTTATTATATATTTTTTGGTAGGCCTGATCTGTCCATCTTTCAAAAGAACCTGCATCACAATGAGTGGACAATCCTAAAGAGTCATCTCCTGGCTCCCTTCTTCTGAATCGATCAGCATAGATTAATTCACGATTTGGATCAAAAGTCTCTTTTCCATCATGCTTATAAATCCAAAGATTGTTAAGCCATTTTTTTACTATTGCCATCTCTTCGGAATGCCTAATTTCGATTTGAGCTCTAGACCAATATAATGGACAAATTTGAGGTTTGTTTGATTTAAGGTTACTAAAATATTTGTCCGAGCTTTCTTTCTTCTTTTGGTCTTCAAAAAAATTATTATTATTAATATATTCTTCTAGGTTTTTGTTCCAATGGTTTACTAGTTTTTTATCAAATACATTTCTTATTATTACACAGCCCCTTTTTTCAATTTTCTTAATAATTTCAGTATTTTTATTTAATATATTTTTGAAATTTATTTCAGGAATTATTGATTTTTTTAAATTTTCTAAGTTTTCAATTTCTTCAACTTCTTTTATTATATAATTTTCAATTTTTTTAAAATTCTTAACAAAGTCTTTTGACTTAGTCCTTAGCTTTGCTTTTTCTAAAATAATCTTTTTATTTATGAGAATATCCATAAAAAAATTTTGATAATTTAGAAGTTATTTTACTAAAAAAGATTATAATCTAAAAGCTTTAATTAATTAATCAATTGTAACTGTAACATCTGGTTCAGCAGCATACATTCCCACGGAGGAACTAATTGTATTACAGTTATCGTCCATATCACCTACAGCGCCCACTGCATTGCTAGTACCAAATGCAATTTTAATACTTGGTATATTTCCAGGTGCCATCGTAAAAGTACTTGCTAATTTTTGTCTATACATAAAATATAGATCGTCTGATTCAATTGTTCCTGCCACTCCAGAGGTATCTGTTAAAGAAGTAAGGCCTGTTAAATTATCACCAACGCTTGTTCCAATCATAGCTGCATACAAAGTTGTTGAACCTAAATCACTACTGTCAGCTGATCCTCTGCTAAGCATTCCCGCCGATCCAATTTCTCCTTCATTAGTATAGCAAGTAGTACTGCTGCTATCAGCTGCTGATCCTTTAACTGTAAATCCTCTGTGCATTGTTATCTGCATATAAGTATACGATTTATTAAATGTTGCAGCAGATGCATTTCCTAAGCTTGCTGCAGCTGCTCCGGCACTAGTATTGGCAATATCAATTAATCCTGAGTCACCTTCAAAAATAGTAACAGCACCATTGCATGCTGAATCTGTACTAGTACTGTCGCATAATTCTATTTTATAAATGGTAATTGAATATTCTGTTGCAGCTCCTGTACCAGCAACTGCATTTCCATAAAAAATAAATGCAAACAAAAATGAAATTAAATATATTTTTAATTTTTTCATAATTACTTACTCGTTACAATAACCGCACCTTGTATCTCAACAGCTAAGTTATTACTTCTTCTAACTTTTTCTTTTAGTTTTTTTTCAACATTTCCTTTTTCAAATGCGGTACTAGCTATAAATCCATCTTCTAAAGTTTTTTTATAATCTCTAGGTGGATAAACAAAAGATAGTTTGGCATTATATTCATCATCTACTCCACTGTTATCGCTATAATCACCACTCACATCAAATTGAACTGTTGGAGACAGCATTGTCTCTAAAGATAACATGTTACCTTCTGTATTATTAGTAGCTTCATCTTTCTCCCAACCATAATTTTGCCAGTTAAAAGTTGCCCATGGCATATATGGAATTTGTGAAGATATATTAATCTCATATCCTGATAATACTTGCTCTTCTGTTCCATCTACAACTTCCATAGTTGTCCATTTATGATAACTGTTTGCTGTCACATCAAACATTGCTCCCTTTGCTTCAAATCCTACGCTACCTCTTACATGTCCTTCTAAGTCATAATCTACAAAACTATTCAAACCAAACATACTCGATTTGTCTTCACTTAATTGTCTATAACCAATTCCTAAATTTGTAATTAATCTATCAGAAGAATTTATTTCTTGTGTATGAAGGCTTAATTGTGAAAATAAATTTGAAAATTCTGATGCAGAAATATCTCTTACTACCAAAATTTCTAAATCAGGATTATCATCTTCATTAATTTGTATAGACGCTTCTGTCACACCTTCTCCAGGAATTATACTAGATGCTCCTCCTGATGTATTATTTAAAATTCTATTTGTTAAATCTATCACCTGTTTTTTTTTGATGTCAGCATATGATGCTGAAGCAAAAAAAATTAACATTAATATAATTGATAGTTTTTTCATATATATAGAAGCTAATTGTTACCAAAAAAAAATATAAAAATAAAGTTAATCTTAAATCGGTTATTTTTCTTTAAAAGTTAAGCATAAACCGTTGTTGCAATATCTTCTTCCCGTTGGTTCTGGTCCATCTTCAAAAATATGTCCGTGGTGTGCTCCACATTCTTTGCAGTGATATTCTGTTCTAGCATAACCTACCAAATAATCCGTTTTAGTCTCAAAAACCTCAGGCAAAGATTCATAGAATGATGGCCATCCAGATCCACTTTCATATTTAGTTTTTGAATCAAAAAGTTTTACTCCACAATTATTACAATGGTATGTTCCGTTTCTTTTTTCATAATTTAATTCACTTGAATTAGGAAGTTCTGTCCCTTCTTCAAACATAATCTTTTCTTGTTCTTTTGATAAATTATTATTAATTTTTTTTTTCATTATTTATTCTATCACTCTTATTGGTTTCCCAGAAATGCATGACTCTATGTTTTCAATCATTTGTGAATAAAATATAGAATAATTTTCAGCAGTAACATATCCTATGTGTGGTAATAAAAGTGCATTGGGTAAAAATCTTAGCTTATGAGTTGGCGGCAAGGGCTCTTTGTCATAAACATCTATACCAGCACCCGCTATCACATTTGTTGAAAGAGCAATAATTAAATCCTCTTCATTTACTATTGGTCCTCTAGATGTATTTATTAAAAAAGCATTTTTTTTCATTTTATCAAAATCTGATAATTTAATGCAATCTTTGTATCTATCGCCTCCTTGAACATGAATAGATAAAAAATCAGAATTTTGAATTAAATCTTCCTTGCTGCATGGAAGAACTTCTAATTCTTTACATTTATCAAGGCTTAAATTTTCACTCCACGCCATAACTTGCATCCCAAAAGCTTTTCCTATTTTTGCAACTTCAGACCCAACTCTCCCTAAGCCTATCAAGCCTAATATTTTTCCTTTTAATTCAACGCCTACCGTTGTTTGCCAATAACCTTGAAACATATTGTCAATTTCTGGCTTTATATTTCTAGCAAGTCCTAAAATTAGTGCCCAAGTTAATTCGCAAGTTGGATTTAAATTAATTTCAGTTCCGGTTACTATAATTTTTTTTTTCTTAGCAGCTTCTAAGTCAATTGCTTTATTTCTCATTCCACTTGTAGTTATATATTTTAATTTTTTTAAGCCATTAATTATTTTTTTACTTATCTTTGTTCTTTCCCTCATTATAAGCAACGCTTCAAAATCATTTAATTTATCAATAACATCATCTTCATTTTCAAATGGTTCATTAAAGATTTTTATTTCATATTTTCCTGATAATTTTTTTAGATCAACAAATTCTTGAGCAATATTTTGATAATCATCTAAAATTGCAATTTTAAACATTTTTTACCATTTTTTTATTTGATAAAGTAATTCCAGCTATAATGAATATTGCTCCAATAAAATGATATATCATAAATTTTTCACCAAAAAAAATAATTGCCATTATTGCTCCAAAAACTGGCATCAAATGTAAAAACACACCAGCTCTATTTGCTCCTATAATTGCTATACCTTTTATCCAAAAAAAGAAAGATGCTAGACCTGGAAAAAGAACAACATAAGTTAAAGTTAAAACAAATGGCCTGTCTACTTTTAATGAATTCCCAAAATTCATTTCTAAAAAATATACTGGAATCAGGAATATTAAGCCCGCAATAATCACAACTTCTAACAATGTTATTTGTGAAATTTCATAAGTTTTCTTTTTTAATAACGCTGAATAAAGCGCCCAAGCAAACATGCCTGAAGCCATTATAAGATCTCCTTTATTGAAATCTAAATTTTTTATTAAATCAAGATCAGATTTTGTGATTATAGATATAACGCCTATTAATGATAAAATTACACCATATATTTGAAATTTATTTGTTTTTTCAATTCCTAAAATAGATGAAATAAACATTATCCAAACCGGTATAGTTGAAATCATCAGCACTCCGCTAATTACCTGCATATAGTATAATGAATAGTAAACTGCGGAGTTAAAAATAGTAATACTAGTAATTCCTAAAATTATAAAAAAACCAATATTTTTAAAAATATAGTTTTTTTTTTTTATAAATTTCTTTTATTGTAAATGGCAAAAGTAATAAACCAGCAAATAACCATCTATAAAAGTTTAATGAAAATGGAGGTATTTCATAAGTGCTTGCAGCCTTTCCAACAATAAAATTCCCTGACCAAAACAAAGTAGTTAAGATCAACAATAAGTATGCTAATTTATAATTTTTCTGCACAAATTATGAGAATCTTCTTGAACTATATGGTTCTAAATTCAAATTAGTTTTTTCTTCAGCAATCATCATTGAAACAATCTTCCCAGATATTGCTCCTAGAGTCCATCCTAAATGATGGTGCCCAAAACAATAAAAAACATTTTTGTAATTTCTAGAAGGACCAATAACTGGTAAAAAGTCAGGCAAAGACGGTCTAAAACCAAGCCATTCATCTTTATGCTCTGGCAAACCATCTAGCATATCTTTTGCATTTAATATTAAGTTTTTTATTCTTGATTTGGATAGAGAATTTTTTAAACCTCCAAATTCAACTGTTCCAACTACTCTTAATCCTTGTTCCATTGGAGTCATTCCAAAACCTCTATTTGAATAAACAACTGGTCTAGAAATTAAATGATCCATGTCTTTAAAATGAACATGATAACCTCGCTCTGTGTCTAATGGTAAAGTTTCATATAATTTATCAGTAATTTGTTTTGAAAAAGCTCCACAGGCTACTACCAACTTATCGAACATAAATCTTTGTGTTTCAGATCTAATAACAGGTTTTTCACCATCAAAATTTATATTTTTAATGTTTAATTTTAAAAATTTTCCACCTTTTTTTATATAGTTTTCAAATAATTTAATTAAAATTTTTTTTGGATTTCTTGCATGTTTTGCATAATCATAGAAAACGCCTTCATGATAAAATGGCTTTAGATTTGGTTCTAAATCATGGATTTCTTTTGCATTTACTAACTGTTGTTTTACACCAAGCTCATCTCTTATTTTAATTTCAAGTTGTCTACTTTTTAAATTTTTATCATTCCACACATATAAAATTCCGTTATCTACTACCAATCCGTCTAAATTTATTTCTTGAAATAATTCATCAAATGCTGGTAATGCTTGATCAAGTATTTGATGCATATTTTTTGCAGTATGCATCATTTTTTCTTTTCCACAATTAAACAAAAATCTTACAAACCATGGGATCATTTTTGGAACATAATTCCATTTTAAAGCAAGTGGTCCTCTAGAACTTAAAAGCATTGATGGAACATCTGTAATTACATCTGGTCTATTTAAGGGAACAGATGCATAAGGAGAAAAATGACCAGCATTACCATAAGAAGCTGAATTTCCTGGTTCATCTCTATCAAATAAAGTTACTTGAAATCCTTTTTTTTGAAGAAATAAAGCGTTACACACACCTTGTATTCCGGCACCTATGACTCCTATTTTTAAATTTTTATTGACCACATTAAAAATATAGTTTTTGAACTGATTTATAACAGATGTTATTTGAGCGCGGGCAATAAATTATAATGTAACTAATAATTTGATATTTGGGTTCTGCTATAAATTTTACAACTCATGACTATACTTAAACCTAACATAATTGATAACATTGAAGATCCACCGTACGACATTATTGGAAGAGGTGCTCCTACAATTGGCAATAAACCTAGGACCATTGATATATTTACAAACACATAGAGGAATAAAGCTGTTGAGAAACCAAAACAAAACAATCTTGAAAAAAAACTTCTACACAAAAAACCAATTCTTATAATTCTGTAAATCAATAATACATACAAAAATATTAAAACTATAGACCCTATAAAACCAAATTCTTCAGAAAAAAGTGTAAATATAAAATCAGTATGTTTTTCAGGTAAAAATTCTAAGTAACTTTGAGTTCCTTTTAAAAAACCTTTTCCATAAAATCCTCCCGAACCAATGGCAATTTTGGATTGAATAATCTGATAGCCTGCACCTAAAGGATCTCTATCGGGATTAAAAAAAGTTAATATTCTAGATTTTTGATAAGGCTTCAAAATTGAAATCACAAAAGGCATAGAAACTAATAAAAGAAGACCCGAATAAACAAAATATTTTATATTAAGTCCTGCCAACCAAATTATTGAAATACCGCTTCCTGCAATTAATATGGCAGTTCCTAGATCTGGTTGAGTAATTACTAAATAACAAGGAATAATTAATAAAATTATTGGTTGAAGTAAAAATTTGTAGCTTTGAATATCAACATTTTGAATACGATGATAGTATCTTGCAAAACATACAATTATAGCAATTTTCATCAATTCTGATGGTTGTAAATTTAAAAAATATAAGTTGATCCATCTTTTAGACCCAGATGATGTAACGCCAAAAAAAATAACAAAAAATAAAAGCGCTAATCCTAAAAAATAAAATAAATAAGCATGTCTATACCATGTTGTAATTCTTATAAAAGATAAAGCTAAAAACATAAAAAAAAAAGTAAGTAGTCTTATTAAATGATTTTTTGTATAATAAGAGAAAGTCCCACCTTCTGTTGAATAAATTGCAAAAATACTAATTGATCCAATTAATACTATTATTAATATTAAAAAATAATCAATCGATTTAATTTTTTCTAAAAAAGTATTTTGCGAAACTGAAAGTCTTTCTGTTAACATTAAGCCAAATTAGTATTTTTTATTCTTATTTTTTCTCTATATTCATGACGATCTATAATTTTCTTAATTAATTTACTTGCTAAAGGAGCTGCCGCTTTACTTCCTGATCCACCATGTTCGACTAGGACACTAATTGAATATCTAGGATCCTTATAAGGAGCAAACGCAATATATAATGCATGATCTCTATTTTTGTATTCAATTTGAGACTGATCTAAATCTAATTCCCTGTCCTTTTCTGTAATTCTTCTTACTTGAGAAGTACCTGTTTTACCTGCAAACTGATATTTAATATCTTTATGTCTTGATTTAAAAGAAGTTCCATATTGCTCATTAGTAGAACCAAACATTGCGTCTAAAACAAATTTAATATTATTTGAATTTTTATATAACTTTTCAACTTTATCATTTTCTATATTTAATTTAATTTTTTCAAAATTAGTTTTTTGATCAAAAATCATTTTAGGTTTTATTTTATATCCTCCATTGGCAAGTTGAGCTGTCATTAAGCACAATTGCATTGGAGTCGTTTGAATATAACCTTGGCCAATACCAGTAATTATTGTTTCTCCTAAATACCAAGATTGTTCTAAATTTTGTTTCTTCCATTTAGTAGAAGGTACAATTCCTTTTTTTTCTTCTTCAAATAAATTTTCTAGTACTTTAGAACCCAGTCCATATTTTTTAGCAATTACAGAAAGTTTATCTACTCCAAGCAATCTAGCAACTTCATAGAAATATATGTCGCAAGATTGTTTAATTGCATTTCTTAATTTCATAAATCCGTGTCCATTTTTTTTCCAACAGTGATATTTTTGACCATATAATTCATATGGATGTTTATGACCTTTGCACTCAATTGTTTTTTCTGGATTTATAATTCCATATTCTAAAGCTGCAAGAGCAACAATAGGTTTAATGGTTGATCCTGGTGAGTATAAACCCGCTACAGATTTATTCATAAGCGGCCTCAAAGGATTGTTATTTATTTCTTGCCAATCTTTTTTTGTTATTCCATGTGTAAATTTGTTAGGATCATACGATGGAGAAGACGCCATGGCTATAACCTCTCCAGTATAAATATCCATAGCGCAAATAGATCCTGCTTTTTCATCTAAAAGGCTTTGTGCCAATTTCTGAACTTCCAGATCTATAGTAATTTTTACCTTGCCACCCTGATTTTCTTTTAAATAATCAATTTGATTAATTCTTTTGCCGGATGCATTAACTTCATATCTTTTGATTCCGTATTTACCTATCAATATTTTTTCTCTAGAACTTTCTATTCCAGATTTTCCTACTTTTAAACCAGGAACAAAGTTTTCCTCTATTTCTTTTTTATTTATAATATCTTGACTACTTGCATCGCTCACATAACCAACTACATGAGCAATATCGCTACTATGAGGGTAATATCTTGAAGTTGATAAAACTGGCTTTGCGCCCTCGACATCATGTAAATATAAATTTAATTTTGAAAATTGCGACCAAGAAAGATTTTCAGAAACTACAAGAGTATCCCATGGCTTAAGGTTTTTTTTCTTTTTATATATTTTTTTAATTTCATCTTCTGTTAAGCCGATAATATTTTTTAATCTAAAAATAGTTTTACTAAAATTTTTAATTTCATCTAAAGATAGATGAACTTGAAAAACTCTGTCATTTTCAGCGAGTATATTGTCAAAATAATCTGTTATTATTCCTCTTTGCGGTGGCGTTTTCCATTCTCTTATTCTGTTTTTATCAGACAAGATTTCATATTTTTCTTTGTCTGATATTTGCAGATTATACAAACGCGAAGTTATTCCAACCAACAAAGCTATTTTTGCAGAAATTAATATAAAAAGTCTTCTAGAAATTATTCTTCCTTTTTCAATATTACTAGATCTATTGATCATCATCATTCCTTAAAGTTGATAAAATTTTATCATTAAAAATTTTTGATAATATCGGATATATTAAAAAAGTTATAATTGCACTTAACATCAAAGTCCCATACTCAATTGGAATTTCAAATATCATAGTGAGTAAACTATAATTAATTGAACTTACTATTAGAATTGCTATAAAAAATAACACCCAGTCATAAAAAAGGTTTGGTATAACCATTCTTGACCTTATGAAAGATGCGATCGCGCATAATAATAAATAATTTACAGAAGAAATGCCAATGGGAAAGTTTTGCACTACATCATTTATAATTCCTGCAAAAAAAATTAAACCATAGCCTATTGAAGATGGATTTTTTAAAACGAAAAAAAATATTATTAAATAGGCAAAATTAAAAGATAGAGATGTTTTATAAAAATAAAAAGACAAATCAAAACCAGTAAATACAATAATAAATAAGGAAATTATGGGAAAACTTCGAATAATATTTATGATAGTTTTTTTATTAACTAATTTCACTTTTAGTAATTCACCTTTACAAACTCAATTTGATTAAAATCGACAAAAAATTTTACAAATTTTTTTTCTTCTTTTATAAATATTTTGCCCACAGGAATAGCTGCTGAAATATCCCCATCAATTCCAGAAGTGTAAACAATTTGTCCATTTTCAATAAAATTGTTTTCTGGCAAATACTCTAATTCAGCAAAATCATCATTTCCATTACCGGACAAAATTGCATTTACATTTCCTGGTTCAATGATTACTGGAATTTTACTATTCAAGTCGCTAGCCAATAAAACTCTTGAAGTTAGATGGTTAACATCGACTATTTTTCCCACAAAATATGAATTTTCTATTACTGAGGATCCATTCTTTATACCATGTTTAAAACCTTTATTGATTATAATTGATTTTAAATAAGGACTTTGCTGATCAAGCAAAATTTTAGTTAAAATATAATTTTCTGAAAAAAGACTTCTTTCTTCAATTATTTTTTTTAATCTATAATTTTCTTCTTTAAAAAATTGATTTTCATATTTTAGAGTTTCTAGATTTAAATTTTTTTTTTTTAAAATTTTATATTCTTCATACATATTCATATGATCTTCAAATAGGTAATATTTATCTTCTATAAAAACAAAAGGTAATGAAACAACATAAGATCCTCTGAAAATAAAATCTTTGGTTATTGATCTTAATTTATCTATGGGCCCTGTTTGAAAATATTCTAAAAATAGAACAAATGCCGAAGCTATTAATAAAGTAAATAAAGAAAACTTTTGTCTAGTTCCTTTGTTTAAAAATGCAGAACGAATAGAAATTATAAAATCATCTCTACCCGTTTCTGTTGACATATTATTTAATACTCAGATAATAAAGTCGAAAATATTTCTTCTTGATCTAAAGCTTTCCCTGTTCCAATTGCGACACATGATAATGGATCGTCAGCAATATTAACTGGCAAACCAGTTTCTTTTGAAAATCTCTTATCAATATTTTTTAATAAAGAACCTCCGCCTGTCATGGTCAAACCCATGTCTACAAGGTCAGCTGATAGTTCGGGAGGAGTATTTTCCAATGCTTTTTTAATCGCAGAAACAATATCTTTTAATATTGGATTTAAAGCCTCTGAAGTATCTTCTTCTGAAATATTTACTTCTTTTGGAGTTCCAGATCTTAAGTCTCTGCCTTTAACTGCGTATGTATTATTATTTGTTGGAATTGCTGTTCCTATGTCTTTCTTAATTTTTTCAGCCGTACTATCTCCAATCATTAAGTTATATTCTTCTCTCATATATTCTTTTAATGAATTATCCATTGCATCACCTGCTACTCTTAGTGATTCTGAATAAACAACACCACCTAATGATAAAACAGCAATTTCTGTTGTACCTCCTCCAATGTCAACAACCATGGATCCGGTTGCTTCTGATATAGGAAGTCCTGCCCCTACCGCAGCTGCAATAGGTTCTTCAATCAAATTTACCTTTCTTGCTCCCGCAGCTAAAGCGCTATCTTGAATAGCCTTTCTTTCAACTGGAGTTGATCCTGTTGGTACACATATTAAAATTCTTGGATTTGCTAAAGTTTTCGTGTGAACTTTTTTAATAAAGTGCTTAATCATTTCTTCTGTAACTACAAAATCTGCAATTACTCCATCTCTTAAAGGTCGTATAGCTTGAATATTCCCTGGTGTTCTTCCTAGCATTGTTTTTGCTTCATCGCCTACTGCTAAAACAGATTTTTTTCCTTTATTTTCAACAACTGCCACTACTGAAGGTTCATTAAGAACAACCCCTTTTCCCTTCAACACAACTAGTGTATTAGCTGTACCTAAATCTATTGCCATATCCTGGCTCCATAATTTCTTTAAATTGCCAAATACTGCCATTTCATATTCCTTTCATTTTTTCTTTATCGTAATCTTGTTTTTCATAACTCTGCCCAGGTGCAGTTTTATCTCTTTTAATAATCATTTTATTCAAAGCATTGATATATGCGTTTGCCGAAGCAACTAATGTGTCTGTATCTGCTGCTTGGCCTACAGTTGTTTTCCCATTTTCCTCTATCTTTACGCTTACAGTTGCTTGAGCATCTGTTCCTTCAGTTACAGCATGTACTTGATAAAGTTGCAAGTTAACATCATGAGGATAAAGTACTTTTATACACTTAAATATAGCATCAACAGGACCATCTCCTGTTTCAGAAGCTTGTTTAATCTCGCCATAAACATTTAAAGTCATTTCAGCTTTTTGTGGTTCACCTGTTCCTGCAAAAACTTTAAGTGATTTTAAATTAATTGCATTAACCTTATTATCTATAATTAAACTATCATCTACTAGAGCAATTATATCCTCATCATAAACATGTTTTTTTTTATCTGCTAAAACTTTAAATTTTGCATATGCATTACTAACTATATCATCTGTTAAATCAGGATAACCTAAGCTATTTAATTTATCTTTAAATGCGTGTCTTCCAGAATGTTTTCCCATTACTAAAGAAGTTTGTTTTACGCCAACACTTTCTGGAGTCATGATTTCATAAGTTTGTCTATTTTTTAACATTCCATCTTGATGAATTCCTGCTTCATGTGCAAAAGCATTTTTTCCAACTATT
>MDSW01129039.1_pt1 | contig 14325 bp, 26 predicted proteins | sample 811171 | NCBI WGS metagenome assembly MDSW01 (sample SAMN05326641, study PRJNA326480) | marine metagenome | isolation source: seawater | place: Atlantic Ocean: North West | collected 2012 | reverse complement strand
TAAATGAGTATAGAAATTAAAATCAGTAAAAAACGTATACCTTATAAAATGGCAATGCTTTATCTCAATAAAAGAGTTGAAGAAGTGAAAAATGGTAAAAACACAGAATTATTATGGATCTTAGAGCATCCAACTACTTATACCGCGGGGATAAGTTTCAACAAAAAAGAAATAATCGATAAAAAAATAAAAATTGTTAAATCAAATAGAGGAGGTAAAATTACACTACATAACCCTGGACAAAAAATTGTATACTTTGTCATTGATTTAAATAAAAGAAAAAAAGACATTAGAAAATTAATAAATTCGATAGAGAACAGTATTATTCAATTTTTAAAAATATATAAAATTCAAGCAAATAATGACAAAAAAAATATTGGTATTTGGGTTGAAGATAAAAAAATTGCAGCAATAGGTATCAGGGTATCTAGATGGGTCGCTTATCATGGTTGTTCAATTAATATATCAAATAATTTAAATCAATATTTAAAAATTATTCCTTGTGGTTTAGATAATAAAAAAGTTACTTCTGTATCAAAATTAATTTCAGTCAAACCTAAAAAATTTGAAAATAATTTAGCAAATATTTTTATTAAAAATATAAATAATATTTAAATATTTTTTTTAAGAAACTCTTCAAAAATATTATTGTAATTTGCTTTAAAATTATACTGAATATTGTTAATCATAAACTTTATTTTATAAGCATGTAACATGAGATTTTTTATTTTAATTCTTTTTCTATTATTTAAAAAATACTTATCATCACCTACTATTGGAGATCCTATATTAAGTAATTGTTTTCTCAGTTGATGCTTTCTTCCGGTAATTGGATTTAATTCTAAGTAAGAATAACCTTCATTCGACTTAATAATTTTAAGATTTGATAAAGCATTTTGAAAAATTTTTTTATTTTTTTCATAATATATTAGATTATCTTTCAAAACTTTTATGGATTTATTAACTTTTCCATAAACTATTGCTAAATAAGTTTTATGAATTTTCCTGATCCTAAAAAGAGATGTAAATAATTGTGCATACTTTCTATTTTTTGCAATTATCAAAATTCCAGATGTTTCTTTGTCTAATCTATGAACAATAAAAGGTTTTGTATTTTCAAAATATTTTGTATCCTTTAATATATCAATAATATTTTTAAATGATTTTGTTCCAGGTTGAACTGGTATACCAGTTGGTTTGTTAATTACTATAAAATTTTCATTATCATCTATTACATAATCATCATACGCACCAATTTCTTTTTTTTTTGGTAAATATTTAATTTTCTCCTTTTTGTTAGTAGGTTTAAACTTTGAAATATCATAAATCTCAATCAAATCACCAGTTTGTAGTCTATATGATGATTTAGTTCTTTTTTTATTAACTTTAATTTTGTTTTGCCTTAAAATTTTCTCTAATAAAGAATGTGGTAAATTTAAAATTTTGTTTTTAAACCATTTATCCAGACGCGAGTCATTATAATCGTCGTCTACTGTATAAGATCTGGGCATGAAGACTGATTTATTTACTTGCTAACTTTGGATCTTGTTGAGCTTCTTTTTTATTATCTTTTGTCTGAGTTTTTTTTGGTTTGTCAACTTTTTTTGCTTCAGGGTTTCTATCAACTAATTCAATGACAGCCATTGGTGCGTCATCGCCAGTTCTAAACCCAGCTTTAAGAACTCTAGAATATCCTCCTTTTCTAGAGCTATATCTTTTAGATAATTCTTCGAATACTTTTGTAACAGATTTTTTGTCTTGTAATTTCGAAAATAATCTTTTTTTATTACTTAAAATATTTTTTTTTCCAATAGTTATTACCTTGTCTATTTGGGGTTTTAATTCTTTTGCTTTAGGTAATGTAGTAATAATTTGCTCGTATTTTATTAAAGAATTTAACATATTCTTGAATAAAGCCTTACGATGTTCGCTAGTTTTATTTAGCTTTCTGTAACCAATACCGTGTCTCATTAGTAGTTATTTTCCTCTAATTTCTTTGAAAGTTCAGCAATATTATCTGGTGGCCAATTTGGTATTTCCATACCTAAATACAGAGACATAGTATTTAAAACTTCTTTGATCTCATTTAGAGATTTTCTACCAAAATTAGGTGTCCTCAACATTTCTGGTTCTGTTTTTTGCACTAAATCACCTATATAAATAATATTATCATTCTTTAAGCAATTCATTGATCTAACTGATAATTCTAACTCTTCAACTCTTTTTAATAAATTTCTATTGAATTCTGGCTCTGATGATTTTACTTCTTTAACTATCTCTTGCGGATCTTCGAAATTCACAAACATAGAAAGTTGATCTTGGAAAATTCTTGCAGAATAAGCTATTGCGTCTTCTGCATCAACAGTGCCATTTGTTTCTACAGTCATGATTAACTTATCATAATCAAGTGCACTTCCTGCTCTAGTATTTTCTACTGAAAAAGAAACTTTTTTAACTGGACTGAAAAGAGAGTCAATTGAAATTAACCCTAAAGGACTATCCTCTGTTTTATTTTTAGGTGCTTGGACATATCCCTTTCCTGTACTAACCATTAATTCCATATGAAAATTCGTTTTTTCATCTAAGTTACAAATTGTTTGTTCTGGATTAAGTATTTCCACTTCTGGAACTAGGGTGATATCTTTTGCTTTAACTTCTTTAGGTCCTTTTATATCAAGAATTATTTTTTTTGGGCTTGATGAAGATGATTTAATTGCAAGATTTTTTACATTTAAAACTATATCTGTTACATCTTCTCTTACACCTTTGATAGATGAAAATTCATGTAATACTCCATCAATTTGAATTGCAGTTACTGCTGCACCTTGAATAGATGAAAGTAATATTCTTCTTAATGAGTTACCAATTGTTTGACCAAAACCTTTTTCAAGAGGTTCAGCTACAACTTTAGCAATAGTTTTATCATCATTGCTGCTTATATTTAATTTATTTGGTTTAATGAGTGCTTTCCAATTCTTATCTATAATATTTGATGTCGTCTGCATTATACTCTCCTTCTTTTTGGTGGCCTTGCACCATTATGTGGCATAGGTGTGGTGTCTTTAATTGATAAAATTTTGAAACCTCTAGATTGTAAAGATCGTAAAGCTGTCTCTCTACCTGAACCAGGTCCTTTAACTTGTACAGTTAAAGTTCTTAATCCTTGTTCGAATGCTTTAGCACCAGCATCGTCAGCTGCTACTTGTGCTGCATATGGTGTAGATTTTCTTGATCCTTTAAAACCTTTTGCGCCAGCAGAAGACCAAGATACTACATTGCCACTTTCATCGGCAATTGAAATTATTGTATTATTAAAAGTTGAATAAACGTACGCAATTCCAGAAGTAATATTTTTTTTTACTTTTTTCTTTTTTTTAAAAGTGCTAATTTTTTTAGTTTCAACTTTCTTTAATTCAGCTTTTTTCTCAATTTTTTCGTTTTTTTTATTCATCTATTTATTATTTTTTGAGAGGAGTTAGTTTCTTACCAGCAATTGCAATAGCTTTACCTTTTCTAGTTCTGGCGTTACATTGTGTCCTCTGACCTCTTACAGGCAATTTCTTTTTATGTCTTGAGCCCCTATAACAGGCAAGATCAACTAATCTTTTTATATTAACTGAAACTTCTCTTCTTAGATCTCCTTCTACTTTATGATTAGCATCGATAAACTCTCTTATCTTTAAGACTTGTTCTTCTGATAACTCATTTACTCTTTTAGATGAAGGGATATCTAGTTTTTTACATATTTTTTTTGATGAATGTAAACCTATTCCATGAATGTAGGTTAAAGCTATACTGACAACTTTATTTTGTGGAATGTTTATCCCTGCTATACGAGCCATAAATTTATGAATTTTTATTCTTGCGTATTTATATTGTCTAATCTCTTAAAGTCAACCCTTGATACCCTCTATTAAGCCGCTAATTTCATTGCTAATTTCAGTTATAGTCGACTCACCGTTTACCACACTCAATAATTTAGATTGTTTATAAAAATCAATCACTGGTCTGATATTATTTTCATACGTTTGGTATCTTTTTATTGCTATTTCCTCACTATCATCTGCCCTTTTTTCTAAAGTTTTTCTTTCTGCTATTCTTTTTTTTATAGTTTCTAAACTGACTGATAACTTCAAAACGATATTAATTTTTTGATCATATTTATTTAATAAAAAATCAAGGTTTCTTGCTTGAATTAAATTTCTTGGATAACCGTCAAAAATTAATCTATTTTTATAAAGATTGTTAGATATATATTTTTCAATCAAATCACCAACTATTTTATCTGAAACTAAATTACCAGAGTTTATTATTGATGATATTTTCTCTCCTAATATAGTTTTATTTTTTATTTCATTTCTTAATAATTCACCAGTTGATAATTGATGTAATTTAAATTTTTCAACAATTAAATTTGACTGTGTACCTTTACCAGCTCCAGGTGGTCCGAAGATAACGATATTCATTTACTTAATTATTTACCAAATTTTGTTTTTTTAATTAATGACTCATATTGTGAACTCATTAATCTTGTTTGTACTTGTGTAACTGTATCCATTGCAACAACAACTACAATAAGTATTGAAGTTCCTCCCAAGTAAAATGGTATAGGATATTTAGCTATTAAAAACTCTGGCATTAAACAAACAAAAGTTAAATACAAAGCTCCTACCGTTGTCAGTCTTATCAATATTGTATCAATATATTCCGCAGTGCGTTCTCCTGGCCTTATACCTGGTATATATCCTCCGTATTTTCTTAAATTCTCAGCTGTCTCTTTTGGATTAAACACAATTGAGGTATAAAAAAATGAAAAGAAAATTATTCCAGACGCATAGAGAAGCATATATAGCGGTTGTCCTTGAGTGAACATCGATGAAACTTTTAAGAATGTATCAGACTCAGCAAATCCAAAATTTGATATAGTGATAGGTAAAAGTAATAAAGCTGATGCAAAAATTGCGGGAATTACTCCAGCCGTATTTATTTTTAATGGAAGATGAGATGACTCTCCACCATACATTTTGTTACCAACTTGTCTTTTAGGATAATTAATCAATATTTTTCGCATTGCTCTCTCAAAAAACACTATAAATAGAACTGTTAAAATTACTAAAACAAATATTCCAACAATCATTAAAGCTGATAAAGCTCCAGTTCTTCCAAGTTCAAATGTTGATGCTAAAGCTCTTGGTATTTCCGCCACAATACCAGAAAAAATTATCAAAGAAATACCGTTTCCAACACCTCTTAGGGTAATCTGTTCTCCTAGCCACATTAAAAAAGTGGTCCCAGCAACAAGAGAAATAGTAGTGATAATTCTAAATGACATTCCAGGCTCTATAACTAGATTACCAGCATTTTCTAAACCCACTGAAACACCATATCCTTGAAGACAAGCTATTAAAACAGTTCCATATCTTGTTATTTGTGTAATTTTTTTCCTTCCAAGCTCTCCTTGTTCTTTAAGATTTTTAAAATAATCAGATACGCCTGTAAGTAACTGAACAATGATTGAAGAGGAAATGTAAGGCATTATACCTAAAGCAAAAATTGCCATTCTGGTTACAGCGCCACCTGAAAACATATTAAACATTCCAAGCAAACCTTTTTGGCTTGATGCCATAACCTCTTTTAGCGCTTGAGGGTCAATACCCGCTAAAGGTACGTAAGTTCCCAAACGATAAATAATTAAAATTAAAATTGTAAATAAAATTCTGTTTTTTAAATCTTTCGCTTGGCTGAATGCACCGGCTGTATTTAGTGTTTCACTAGACATAATTGTTTATTTTTTAATTATGCTTATTTTTCCACCAGCTTTTTCTATTTTAGACAAAGCTTGTTTTGAGACAAAATGTGCTGATATTTCTATATTTTTTTTAATTTCACCTGTTCCTAATATTTTCAATTTGATGAATTTTTTATTTACTAATTTTTTTTCTTTTAAAATTTTAAGATCTAAAGTGTTTTTAATATTATTTTTAGTTTTATCAATTATATTTTGAATCTTTGAAAGATTTAAAATTGCAACATTATTTGTATTTAATGATTTAAAACCTCTTTTAGGTAACCTTCTATACAATGGCATTTGGCCACCCTCAAAACTTTTGATAGCTACTCCTGATCTAGATTTTTGACCTTTATGTCCTCTTGAGGAAGTTTTTCCTTTTCCAGAACCTATACCTCTGCCTACTCTAATTTTTTTTTTATTACTCTTAATGAGACTATTTAATTGCATTATTTAGACTCCCTTTTTGAAACTATTTCTGATATTTTTTTCCCCCTTATAACAGATAAAATCTTTGGTGAATTTTGAGATTTTAATCCATTAACACAAGCTTTTAATACGTTATGAGGATTTGCTGAACCAAGTGATTTAGCCACAACATCTTGAATACCCAATACTTCACACACAGACCTTATAGCGCCACCGGCAATTATTCCAGTACCTGCAGGAGCGGCTCTTAAAAAAACTTTTCCAGAACCATTTTTTCCTTTGACGTCATGATGAAGAGTTCTACCGTCTTTTAAAGGTATCTTAATTAAATTTCTTTTTGCAACTTCAGTAGCTTTTTTTATAGCATCAGGAACTTGTTTTGATTTACCTTGACCTATTCCAATAGATCCTTTCTGATTGCCTACAACAACTAATGCTGCGAAACCGAATCTACGACCACCTTTTACCACTTTAGTTATTCTATTAATTGCAACTAATTTTTCTTTTATATCGCTTTCAATTTTTTTATTATCTGACATCTTAAAATTTCAACCCATTTTTTCTTAAAGTTTCAGCGAAAGTTTTGACCCGCCCATGATATTTATATTCTCCCCTATCAAAATAAACTTGGCTAATATTTTTTTCCTTTGCTCTTTTTGCTAAAATTTCACCTATTAAACTTGATTTTTCCATTTTTTTAATTTTTTTTAATTTTATTTCTTTTTCAATTGATGATGCAGATACTAATGTTTTTTTTTGTTTATCATCAATTATTTGAGCAGATAGATTATTCAAAGACTTTGATACAGATATCCTATATCTATTTGAATTTACAGACTTCAGTTTTTTTCTGTTTCTTAATTTTCTTTTTATTTTATTTTTAATTTTTCTCATTATTTCTTTTTACCTTCTTTTCTTAATACAAATTGACCTTTCTCTTTGATGCCTTTTGCTTTGTAAGGTTCAACTGGCTTTAAATTTTTAATATCTGCAGCAATTTTTGAAACTAATTCTTTATCAACACCATTTATTTTAATAATTGTTTGTTTTTCAACTGTTATTTTTATTTCTTTTGGTATTTTAAAATTGACATCATGACTAAAACCTATTTGTAAATTTAACATTTCTCCTTTTAAGTTTGCTCTAAACCCGACACCGCTTAATTCCAATATTTTTTCATGGCCTTTTGAAACACCTTCAACGGCATTATTAATAAGACTTCTGTATGTTCCCCATAAAATTGAAGTTTTTTTATCAACTTTTTTTTCCAAAGGTTCTAATAAAAATTTACTCTCATTTAATTTAGATGAAAAAATTTTATCGTTAATTGTCAATTTTTTCGTTCCCTTTGGACCTGAAATAGTTAGATCTGCTCCCTCAATTTTAATTGAAGAGTCTTTTGGAATTAATATATTTTTTTTACCAATTTTTGACATTAAAACACCCTACAAATTACTTCTCCGCCTAAATTGTTTTTTCGAGCCTCTGCATCACTCATTACACCTTTTGGTGTAGATAAAATTGCTAGTCCCAAACCATTCATGACCTTTGGAATACTTGTTGCTCTTGAATAAACTCTTCTGCCTGGTTTAGAAATTCTTTTTATTTCTTTGATCACTGGGTCACCTTCAAAGTATTTGAGTGAAATTTTTAAACTTGTCTTATTATTTTCAGTTTTTTCAATAAAATAATCTTTTATGTAACCCTCATTCTTGAGTATTTCTAAAATATTTTTTCTAAAATTTGAAGATGGTATTTCTACAGAATTTAATGATCTCATCTGACCATTTCTTATTCTTGAAAACATATCTCCTATTGGATCTGTAAATGTCATAATCCTCCTACCAACTTGATTTAGTTATTCCAGGAATTTTACCAGCAGATGCCATATCTCTTAGTGCAATTCTTGAAATTTTTAATTTTCTATAAACTCCGTGTGGTCTTCCTGAAACCTCACATCTGTTTCTTATTCTTATTTTTGCAGAATTCTTTGGAAGCTTATTAAGTTTTAATTGAGCTTCAAATCGTTCTGATAATTCTAATTTTCTATTGTTTATAATTTTTTTTAATGACGCTCTCTTTTTTTCGTATTTTTTTACCATTTTTATCCGTCTTAGATTTTTCTGTATTGCACTTTTCTTAGCCATAATTTACCTCAGTTCATTTTTTCATTTATTGGGAAATTAAATTCTTTTAATAATTCTAACGTCCCTTGTTTACTATTGCTTGATGTAACTATTGTTATATCCAAACCTCTTATTTTATCTACCTTATCAAAATTCACCTCAGGGAAAATGATATGTTCTTTTATTCCAAAAGAATAATTAAATGAACTATCAATACCTTTTGAAGAAAGACCTCTAAAATCTTTAATTCTTGGTAAAGCAATGTTTACTAATCTATCAACAAATTCGTACATTTTTTGTGACCTTAAAGTTACTTTTACTCCAGCGTTGGACCCTTTTCTTGTTTTAAAATTTGATATAGATTTTTTAAATTTTGTAATGACAGGTTTTTGTCCTGCTATTAAAGCCACATCTTCAGAGCATGCTTTCAGTTTTTTTCCATCAGACGCGTCCTCTCCTAATCCCATGTTTAAGATTATCTTAACTATTTTTGGCACATCATGTTTATTTTTTAAAGAAAGTTTGCTCATCAACTTAGAAACAATTTCTTTTTCATATGTTTTTTTCAATCTTGGCATTATTTTTTACTCACTGTTTTCTTTTCTTTTTTTTTAATATCTATATTTTTAACATTTGATTGATGAATGAAGCTCTCTTTTGAAATGATTCCACCTTTATTTTCTTTCGTAGGTTTAGTATGCCTTTTAATCATATTGATTGATTTAACTTTAATTTTTTCAAGCTTTCTATTTATTTCTAAAATTTCACCAGTTTTACCGCTGTCTTTACCAGATATAATTTTAACTTGTGTTCCTTTTTTCAAAATCATTTTATAGTACCTCCGGTGCTAGAGAAATAATCTTAGTGTGACCTCTAGTTCTTAATTCTCTAGTTACAGGGCCAAATATTCTTGTTCCTATAGGTTCCCCTTTATCATCTGTTAATACTACTGCATTTTTATCAAATTGTACTTTGGAGCCATCATCTCTATAAATTTCCTTTCTTGTTCTAACAACCACTGCTTTATGAACTGCCCCTTTTTTTACTTTACCTTTAGGTATAGCGTCTTTAACGCTTATCACAATTAGATCACCAACAGAAGCGTACCTCCTTTTTGAACCACCAAGCACTTTTATACATTCAACTCTTTTTGCGCCTGTGTTGTCTGCTACTGTTAACTCTGTTTGAATTTGTATCATTTTTCTATTACTTGCCAGGTTTTCTTTTTTGAATAAGGTTTACACTCAATTATTGAAACTTTTTCACCTTCTTTAAATTTATTTTTTTCATCATGTGCATGATATTTTTTTGATCTTTTAATAACTTTTTCATAAAAAGGATGTTTGAATTTTCTTGTAACCTCAACAACAATTGTCTTGTTATTTTTTGCGCTTGTGACAATCCCTTTTAATATTTTCTTCGTCATTTAGAATTCTTTATTGTTGTATATAATCTCGCTATACTTTTTTTTATTTCATTGTACTGAGCAGGATTATTTATTTGATTATTCACCTTTTTAAATCTAATATTAAATAAATCTTTTTTTAACGTTAAGATTTTTTTCTCTGCTTGGTCTTTAGTCAATTTTTTATCTTCTTTTTTCTTAGCCATTATCTTTTCACAAATTTTGTTTTAATTGGTAGCTTAGCTGATGCTTTATACAAAGCCTCTCTTGCTATTTCCTCACTTACACCATCGACTTCAAATATAATTCTACCAGGTTTTACTCTACAAGCATAATACTCTGGTGATCCTTTTCCTTTTCCCATTCTTACTTCTGTAGGTTTTTTAGAAACTGGAATATTTGGAAATATTCTTGTCCAAACTTTTCCAGTTCTTTTCATATATCTTGTTAGTGCTACCCTTGCTGCCTCTATTTGCTTGCCAATAATTCTCTCAGGCTGTATAGCTTTCAATCCAAACTGTCCATAGTTTAGTTTCACAGCTCTTGCAGCGTTACCATGTATTCTTCCCTTAAATGCTTTCCTATATTTAGTTCTGACTGGCTGTAGCATTCTTTACCCTCTCCTTTTTTTCTTTCTCAACATCTTTTGCCATTAGTTCACCTTTATAAATCCATACTTTAACACCAATAATTCCATAAGTGGTTAGTGCTTCAGCAAAACCGTAATCAATATCAGCTCTTAGCGTGTGTGATGGTATGCTTCCCTCTCGGAGCCACTCTGTTCTAGCAATTTCATTACCAGCTAACCTACCGCTCAACATAACTTTAATACCTTTGGCATTTAATCTCATTGCGGATTGCATGGCTCTCTTCATAGCTCTCCTATATGCAACTCTCTTTACTAGTTGTTGAGCTATATTTTCTGCAACTAAATTTGAGTTTAATTCTGGTTTCTTTATTTCTTTTATATTAACGTTTACATCACTATCTGTTATTTTCATTATGTTTTTTTTAATTTTTTCTATATCGGCTCCTTTTTTTCCAATTACAAATCCTGGTCTAGAAGTGTGTATTGAAACCGTGCATTTTTTTGATGAGCGCTCTATAATAATTTCTGAAACACCAGAATTAGTAATATTCTTTTTAATATAATTTCTTATTTTAAAATCTTCTATCAAGTATCTGCCAAAATCCTTTTTTTTAGCAAACCAAGTGGAGTCCCAACCTCTATTAATTCCAAGTCTTAATCCTATAGGATTTATTTTTTGTCCCATTATTTATTCACCTTCTTTTCTTTTTTTTCTGCTAACACAATTGTAATTCTGCTAAATGGTTTTTTTATTGGACTAGCTCTACCTTTAGCTCTAGGTCTAAATCTTTTCATAACCAGCGACTTGCCTACATATGCTTCTTTGACAAATAAATTATCAATATCGAATTGATAATTATTTTCTGCATTCGATATAGCTGATTTAACGGTTTTGCTAACATCTTTTGCAATTCTTTTTCTTGAAAACTCTAAATCTCTTAATGCTGTATCTGCTTTTTTTCCTTTAATAAAATTACATACAAGAGCTAATTTTCTAGGACTAGTTCTCACATTTTTATTAACAGCTTTTACTAAAGAATTATTTTTTACCATTATTTTTTATCTCCCTCTGGTTTAGTAGTTGGAGCAGCTGCTTTTTTATCAGCTGGTGTGTGACCTTTAAAAGTTCTAGTGGGTGCAAACTCGCCTAATTTATGTCCAACCATTTCTTCTGAAACTGTTATTGGTATAAAAGATTTACCATTATGAATCATAAAACTATGACCTACAAAATCAGGTATAATTGTTGAATTTCTCGACCAAGTTTTAATTGGTTTTTTATTTGGTTCATTTTTAAGTTTATCAATTTTTTTTAATAAACTTGGATGTACAAATGGACCTTTCCAAACTGATCTAGTCATTATTTATTCCTTTTCTTCCTTCTAGTAATAATTAATTTGTCACTTCTTTTTGGTCTTCTTGTTTTTAACCCTTTTGCAGATTGTCCCCATGGTGATACAGGACTTCTTCCACCTGAAGTTTTTCCTTCTCCACCTCCATGTGGATGATCAACAGGGTTCATAGCAACACCTCTTGTTTGTGGCCTTTTTCCCCTCCACCTATTCCTTCCAGCTTTACCAATTTTAATATTTTTTTGGTCAGGATTGGATACAATACCAATAGTTGCAATACACATACTGCTTACTTTTCTTGTCTCGCCAGATGCAAGTTTTAATATAGCATAATCTCCATCATATCCTGATAACGTTACAGATGATCCAGCAGACCTTGCAAGTTTTGCACCATTTCCAGGTATTAATTCAACATTATGTAGTGAAGTACCTGGAGGAATGTCTCTTAATTCCAAGCAATTTCCTATTTTAATTTCAACACTTTTTCCTGACTCGATTACATCTCCTTGTTTTAAACCTTGTGGGCTTATGATGTATGCTTTTTCATTATCTTTGTAGGTAATTAATGCAATATGAGCTGTTCTATTAGGATCGTATTCAATCCTTTCAACTGTAGCAGGAACATTTTTCTTTTTCCTGTAAAAATCAATAACTCTATATTTATGTTTAGATCCACCACCAATATGTCTTGAGGTAATACGCCCGTTATTGTTTCTACCACCAGTAAAATTTTGTCCTTTCGTCAAAGGTTTATATGGAGTCCCTTTCCATAATTTACTTTTATCTAGAACTACAGTCCCTCTTGTAGATTTTGTATATGGTTTAAAAGTTTTTAATGCCATTTTAAATTCCTGTAGTTAGATCAATACTTTGACCTTTTTTTAGAGTGATAATCGCTTTTTTATATCCACTCTTTATAGATTTTTTTCCTTGTTTCATTTTAAGTTTTGATTTGTGATTAATTATATTTACTTTTACTACGTTTACTTTAAAAAGTTTTTCAATATTTTTTTTTATTGATTTTTTATTTGCTTTATCATGAACTCTAAAAACAGTTTTATTTTGTTCTGATAAAATTGTAGCTTTTTCAGTTATTATTGGATTTCTAATAGAGTCAATATAATTAATTTTTTTCATTTAGCACTCTCTCTTGTATTTTTTTTGCAGACGAAGATGTTATTATTACGTTTTTGTATTTAAACAAGTCGTAAATATTTGTACCTTCCTCTTTAATTAATTTCACATTTTTTATATTACGTGCAGACTTATTTATATTTTTCATTGAGTCATTATCAGAGATAATTAAAACATTGGCTAAATTATTCTTAACTAAAAATTTATTAAACTCTTTTGTTTTTTTTATTTCTTTTTTTACGTCTGCTAAAATGTGCAAATTTTTATCTGAATTTTTTTTTGATAATGTTTGAGCAAGAGCGAGTTTTCTTACTTTTTTGTTAATTTTTTTAATTTTATATGACGCTCCTTTTGGACCATGGGCTACTCCACCTCCAACAAATAATGGAGCTTTTTTGCTAGCATGTCTAGCTCCTCCTCCACCTTTTTGAGGGACTATTTTTTTTGTAGAACCTTTTATTTCATTTCTTTGTTTGGTTTTAGCTATTCTAGGTTTAGCGTGATTTAATTGCCAATCAATTACAAATTTAATAAGTTTATGATTAACCTTTAGCTTAACTAATTTATCCGAAATTTCAATCGACTCAGCTTTTGTGCCATCTAAACTTAAAAGAGGAAATTTCATTTATTTTTTTCCTTTCTTAGCTGCTGCAGCTTTAATTTTTGCTTCATGTTTTTCTTTAATTGTTTTTCTTGTAACATTTTTTACTGACTCTCTTAACAATACAGTTGAATTTTTAGAACCAGGTATTGAACCTTTTAGGTATAATAAATTATTTTCTAAATCCGATTTTACTACTTCTAGGTTTAAAATTGTTCTTTGTTTATCCCCCATATGTCCTGCCATTTTTTTTCCTTTGAACACTTTTCCTGGATCTTGTCTTTGGCCTGTAGAACCATGTGATCTATGAGATACAGAAACTCCATGAGATGCTCTTAAACCACCAAAATTCCATCTTTTCATCACACCTGCAAACCCTTTACCAATCGTCTTTGATCTAACATCTAAAAACTTTTTATCTTTAAATATTTCTAAACCAAGTTCGTTTCCCTCTTTAAATTGATCGTTATTATCAACTCTAAATTCTTTTAGAATTTTTTTTGGTTCAGTATTTTTTTTTGCGAAATAGCCTTTCATTTGTTTTGTTAATTTTGAATTTTTTAGCTTAAAAAAACCTACTTTAATTGCATTATAGCCTCTTTTTTCATGAGTAATAACATCTAGCACTCTACCTTTTTCTACCCTGATAACTGTTACGGGCACTGATTGTCCGCCTTCCATAAATTCTCTGGTCATACCTATTTTTGTACCTATTAGTCCTATACTCATAATTTAAATCTTTATTTCTATATCAACACCCGAAGCTAAGTCTAATTTCATTAAAGCTTCAACTGTTTGAGGTGTTGGTTCAATTATATCTATTAATCTTTTATGTGTTCTAGACTCAAATTGCTCTCTACTTTTTTTATCAATATGAGGTGATCTTAAAACAGTATATCTC
>MDSW01116947.1_pt1 | contig 14326 bp, 10 predicted proteins | sample 811171 | NCBI WGS metagenome assembly MDSW01 (sample SAMN05326641, study PRJNA326480) | marine metagenome | isolation source: seawater | place: Atlantic Ocean: North West | collected 2012 | reverse complement strand
TCCTTTCTCTTTTTAAGATAGTTTCAAGGTGATCAGTATCATTATGTGAAAAAGTTAGGAGTTTACTTTTTGCTAGAGAGCTTCCAGAAAAAAGACAGGCGTGACTGAATTCATCGGCAACAATTAGATCTTGGGTATTTACTATGCTTGGGATAATACCAAGGTTTGCCAAGTAGCCAGATCCAAATACACAGGCTTTTTCTGTTCCTTTTAATTCAGCTAATTGTTCTTCTAACTCATAGTATAACTCATGGTTGCCGGTTACTAAGCGTGAAGCTCCAGCCCCAGCACCGTATTTTTGAGATGCAAGTTCAATCGCCTTTATGATGGTGGGGTGGTGAGAAAGACCCAAATAGTCGTTGCATGAAAAAGATATTAACTTCTTATTATTACGAACAGTGATAGCAGAGGTATATCTATTTGTTCTTGTTAGTTTTCTGATTAAATTTCTACTTTTAAGCGATGATAGCTTTAATTGTGCAAATTTGTTTAGTGATTTCATGATGAAAATATTCCAGGTCTCAATTTTTATATGATATATGAGTTGTTAAGCCTGCCATTTTTCGAAACTTTTTTTATTTGTAGCTTTTTGTTTACATACCATCAATCTTTATCACTTGAACTTGACGAGGAGCTTACGCTCCTTAAACTGGTGTATAAAAGTTAAACAGAGCTTTTAATTAGGCATTTAGTTATTTGATATTGACGTTAATGAGGAAAAAAATATGGGTATTCAGAGCTTAAGCTCTTCTAATACTATGAATGATGAATCTTCTTCGTGTTTAGTTAATAGAAATGATTGGGATATCAAAGAAGTAAAAGCGCTTTTCGATTTACCCTTTAATGATCTACTTTATAAAGCACACGCTATTCATCGACTGAGTTTTAACCCTAATCAAGTTCAAATGTCGATGTTGTTAAGTATTAAAACAGGTGGCTGTCCAGAAGATTGTGCCTATTGCCCACAGAGTGCTCATCATAAAACAGGGCTAAAGGCAGAGAAATTGATGGAAGTAGAGAAAGTTCTTGTAGAAGCTCGCCGAGCTAAAGAGGCAGGAGCTACTCGTTATTGTATGGGTGCAGCTTGGAGGTCACCCAAAGAGCAAGACCTCGAAACAGTATGTGATATGATCACAGGGGTAAAATCTCTTGGAATGGAAACGTGCGTCACCTTAGGCATGCTTACTGCTCCCCAAGCGGATCGTCTAGCTTCTGCAGGTCTAGACTATTACAATCACAATATTGACACTTCACCTGAATTCTATGGTGAGATTATTTCAACACGAACTTTTGAAAATCGTTTGGATACGTTAGCAAATGTTCGTGATGCTGGAATAAATGTATGTAGTGGAGGCATTGTTGGCATGGGAGAAGATACCAAGGATCGTGCGGGAATGCTTTTAGTTTTGGCTAATTTGCCTGAACACCCAGAAAGTGTTCCTATTAACATGCTTGTTCAGGTAGAGGGGACCCCATTAAAAGGAAATGATGAGCTTGATCCAATTGAATTTGTTAAAACTATTGCTGTAGCAAGGATTTTAATGCCTAGCTCGATGGTCAGGCTTTCAGCGGGGCGGGAAGATATGACGGATGAATTGCAAGCCCTATGCTATTTTGCGGGAGCTAATTCAATATTTGTTGGTGATAGATTACTTACAACTTCAAATCCTGAGGTTGATAAGGACTCAATATTGTTCAAAAAACTAGGTATTCAAGGTATGGAACTTTGAATAAATACCTTAATTCAAATCAGACGAATTGCCCAGCTTGGTTTAATGAAGGTTTGGAGCATATCTGGTTACCATATACACAAATGAAAACTGCTCCACCTCCTGCACCAGTATCTCATACAGATGGAGTTCGTATTTTTTTGGAAGATGGACGAATTCTTATAGACGGAATTGCTTCATGGTGGACTGCGTGTCATGGCTACAACAACAGACATATAAGAAGTTGTATTGAATCACAATTGAAGAAAATGCCACACGTAATGTTTGGAGGGTTAGTGCACCAACCTGCACTTAAATTAGCCAAAAGGCTAACTAGCAAGATGCCAAGTTCATTAAATAGAGTATTTTTTTCTGAGTCAGGATCTGTGTCTGTAGAAGTTGCTCTTAAGATGTCAATTCAATATTGGGTCAACAATGGTTATCCTAAAAAAAATAAAATTATAGGTTTTTTAGGTGGTTATCATGGTGACACATTTGGCGCCATGTCGGTTTGTGATCCAGAAGAAGGAATGCATAAGCTGTTTCGTGGCTCGATACCGGATCAGTATATTATGAAACTCCCACAGACAAATAAAGATATAGAGGAGATAGAGTTTTTTTTATCTAACAATGCAAGTAAATGTGCCGCTATGATTGTCGAGCCATTAATCCAAGGTGCTGGTGGTATGGTTATGTATGATGATGAGGTGTTAATTCGTTTAAGAAACCTTTGTTCAAAATATGATATATTACTAATTCTTGATGAAATATTCACTGGTTTTTGTCGAACTGGTAATTTTTATGCTTTTGAATCTGCGGAGATAACACCAGACATTGTAACACTTTCTAAAGCTTTAACAGGTGGTACAATACCTTTAGCTGCTACTGTTGCATCTAAGAACATATACGATGCTTTTTTAAGCGAAAATGCAGAATTTGCACTAATGCATGGTCCAACTTACATGGCAAATCCTTTATCGTGCGCTGCTGCAAATGCTTCTTTGGATCTATTTGAAATAGAACCACGGTTAGAACAGGTCTATAAGATATCTTTACAGATGTCTGAGGAACTAGATTGTTGTTTAACTATTCCTGGTGTAGTCGATGTCCGTGTTAAAGGTGCTGTGGGGGTAGTAGAGTTAGAAGGAGAAATTAGGATTGACTGGTTAAGGGAAAAGTTTCTTCAGGAACTAGTCTGGATACGACCTTTTCGAAATATTGTTTACCTAACTCCTGCCTTCACTATTTCTGAGCAGGACCTTTCAACACTTACAAGTTCAATATATAGGGTTGTATCTTCTTGGTCACAAAAAAAGTAGGTAGTAAATTTTTGAGGGTATTATTGAAGAATTATATTCTGTTAATATTTAGCCAATAATTTACCATAGTCCATAGTACCACGATGCAAATAGAGAAAAACCTACCCAAAGTAAAATTATTAATGGAACACCCGCTCTAACAAAGTCAATGAACTGATATCTACCTGGTGTCATTACTAACATATTTGTTACGTAACTAATTGGTGAAGCGAATGAGCAATTTGATGCAAGTATTACAGCGATAATAAATATCATTGGATCTAAGTTCAGATTTATTGCAACTCCAATAGCAATAGGAGTGAAAAGCACTGCACAAGCTTGATTACTTAAAAGGTTTGTGAAAATTGCAACTAATAGAAAAAATATTGATAGAATCCAAGCCGGGCTAGCACCGTCCATAACAGAAAGAATACCTTCTGCTATATAGTTTGCTCCGCCAGTTTTTGTTAGTGCAGCAGTAAGAGCAAGTGCGGCTGCTCCTACTAAAATTATTTGTCTATCAATGGCTCTTGCTGCTTGGCGAATATTTAGAGCTCCTGATATAACCATAAGTGTGGCACCAGCCACTGCTGCAACAGATATTGGTATAATGCCAGCTGCTGAAACCCCTACTACTGCAATGAATATTAAGAATGCTCTTCTGGCATGCTGATATGCTCTAAGCTCTAGTGCGGACCACTCCATCAATAAAACATCTTTATTAGCACGTAATCTTTGTAAACCTCCTTGCCTTCCTTGCAAAAGCAACACATCACCTGCCTCTACACGCACTTGATGTATTTGTCCTCTTGTCATTCTAGATCGTCTTTGAATTCCTAAAACTGTAATATTTTCTGCTGCAGGGAATGCTATTTGCTCTAATGGCAGACCAATCATTCTAGAACCCGGAGAGACCATAGCTTCGGCCAGTAGGTTTCCAGGTTTTTTTTCAAGCTCTTCTTGAGATTCTTCAGCTCCTGAGATTGAAATTTGAAACCATCGGGCTCGCGCGACAATATTTGATAACGCAGTGCGTGTAGAGGCTACAACAATCACATCAGATGCTTTAAGAATAATATCTTCATATGGAGGTAGAACCACTGTACCACTTCGCTCAAGTCTCAACACAGTCATATCTTGAAAAGCTGGAAAAAATCCTCCAATAGCCTTTTGACCAACTAATTCAGAACCATTTTCTATTGTAAACTGTGCTACAAATTGTTTTCCTGCTGCAGAATGTAATTCTTGAGGTTCTGGTGAACGCTCTGGTAAAAGCTTTGGAGCAATAAATTGAAGATATAAAATCCCAATACCGGCGAGTACAAGACCCGGGATAGTGAAATCAAAAAAACCAATTTCAGGTAGACCAAGTTCAACTATTGTTCCTGAAACTAAAAGGTTAGTGCTTGAACCAATTAAGGTTGTCATGCCTCCTAAGATGGCTGCAAATGATAGGGGCATCATTATTCGCCCTACACCCCGACCAAGCCTTTCTGCAAGTGCGGCAAGTAATGGAATAAACATTACAACTACAGGAGTATTATTAAGTGCACCACTGACAACTAGTGCAAGACACAAAGTAAAGGCGAATGCAAGTCCAGGGCTTCCCCTAGAAATTCTAAGAATGATATCGCTTACTACATCAAGTGTACCTGTGCGAACCATTCCCTGACCAATTACTAACAAGCCTGCTACAGCAATTAGTGCTGGATTTGCAAAACCACTAAGTAAATCAGTTGCGTTAAGTAAATTTTCCCCAACATCATTTTGTAACGGTGCAATTGCAAAGAGAAGAAGTAATGTGGCCAGTATTGATACAGATGTTAGCTCTAGGGATATACGACGATTTGCATAGCTTAAAATAGCTAATACACCAATACTTAAAGTAATCCACATCAGGATATATGGAGAGACTGATGCCATGATGCCTCTATTCTTATGCAAAAAACATTTATATAGTAATGTATACAGCTAAAATATAGTGAGAGGCACAATTATAAATTGTGCAATTTAAACTTGTAACGCACTGAATTTTGCTATCCTCTGAATAATAATGGCAAGCTTTAATTGTTAGTAATTTTTTTTGCAGCTTCAACTGCCCAGTAAGTTAAAATGCCATCAGCTCCAGCACGCTTAAATGATAATAAGCTCTCCATTAAAGCTTCATCTGAGTTAATCCAGCCTTTTTCACCTGCTGCCTTGATCATCGCGTATTCACCAGATACTTGATAGACATAAGTGGGTACTGCAAATGTATTTTTAATTCTATAAACGATATCTAGATATGGCATGCCAGGTTTTACCATTACCATGTCAGCTCCTTCTTCTAGGTCCAGTGCTACTTCTCGAAGAGCTTCATTGGAATTACGTGGGTCCATCTGGTATGTTTTTTTGTCTGCTTCACCTAAGTTTGTTGCTGATCCTATAGCTTCTCGAAATGGACCATAATAAGCACTTGCAAACTTTGCAGAATATGCCATGAGCTGAACGTTTTTATAGCCATTTGCATCTAATTCTTGTCGTATTTCACCAATTCTGCCATCCATCATATCGGAGGGAGCAATGATATCGCAACCAGCCTCTGCCTGTACAAGCGCCTGCTTTGACAAAATTTCTATTGTCTCATCGTTAACTACATAACCATTCTGAACTAATCCATCTTGTCCATGAGAACTATATGGATCTAGAGCAACGTCACATATAACCCCCAAATTTGGGATAGACTTTTTAAGTGCGCGAACTGCTGTACAAACTAAATTATTGGGGTTTAGTGCCTCTATAGCATTAGGGGTTTTGAGCTGTGTTGGTGTTTTTGGAAACACTGCTATAGCCGGAATACCATTTCTGTAGGCTTCTATTGCTCGCTCTACTAAAATATCAACTGACATACAGTCAACACTAGGCATTGAAGTAACAGATTCGGTTATATTATTACCCTCCCTAACAAAAGTAGTCCATATAAGGTCAGATGCTAGCAGAGTGGTTTCTGCTACCAAGTTTCTCCCCCATATATTTTGCCTGTTTCTGCGTAGCCTAGTTGTTGGATATGAACCCAGAAAAATTGGTTTGTTTCCCATCTTATTGTTTCGCTTTTAGCTTGCAAATAAATTATTGCTTGTTGATATACCTAAACTTCACTAAGAGCTTGCTCTAGATCTGCAAGGATATCATCAATATGTTCCAAACCAACAGAAAGCCTTACATAGCCCTCCGAAGCTCCTGATGCTTCTAGTTCATCCACTTTTAATTGCGAGTGTGTTGTGCTTGCAGGGTGAATAGCTAAGCTTCTTGAGTCCCCAATATTTGCGAGATGGTAAAACATTTTCAAGGAATCAATAAATTTTTTACCTGATGTCGTCCCACCCTTAATTTCTGCACCAACTAATGGACCATAACCTCCTTCTAGATAGGAGTCTGCTCTTCTCTTAGGTTCGCCTGACATTAGACTTGGGTGGATAACATTTGATACTTTTTCGTGGTTATTTAAATAATTTGCTACTTTTATAGCATTTTCACAATGACGCTCCATTCTTAATGGGAGTGTTTCTAGACCTTGGAGTAATAGGAAAGCATTCATCGGTGATAGAGCCTGACCACAGTCTCGAAGAAGAGTTACCCTTGCTTTGATAATGTATGCTATAGGTCCAAGAGGTTTCACAGCTTCAGTCCAAACTGCTCCGTGATAGCTTGGGTCAGGTTGATTCAGCATGGGGAATCGCTCTTTGTTAGCCTCCCAGTCAAAGTTTCCACTATCAATTATTATCCCTCCAATAGAATTGCCATGTCCTCCAATATATTTTGTGCAAGAGGATGCAATAATTGCTGCTCCGTGCTCGAAGGGTTTACAAATCCCATGTGCTGCAGTGTTGTCCATAATTAATGGAATGCCATTTTTATGACCAATATCTGCTACCTCTTTTATAGGGAATACATTTAATTTTGGATTTGGTAGTGTTTCAGCATAGTAAGCACGAGTACGCTCATCACTAAGCTTATCGAAGTTTTCCGGCTCACTTGGGTTGGCAAACCTGACCTCAATACCCATTGATTTTAGAGTGTTGGCAAACAAGTTCCATGTACCGCCGTAAAGGTCAGTTGAGCTAACAATATTATCCCCAGCGTGCGCTATGTTTTGTATTGCCATCATCGATGCAGCTTGACCTGAAGATACGGCTAGTGCCGCTGCCCCGCCCTCTAAAGCAGTTAATCGCTGCTCTAGAACATCGCAGGTGGGATTCATGATGCGGGTGTATATATTACCAAGTTCTTTAAGCGAAAAAAGATTTGCTGCGTGCTCAGTACTATCAAATTGATATGAAGTAGTTTGATAAATTGGAACTGCTACAGAATTTGTTGCTTCGTCTTTGCGATGCCCAGCATGCAAAACTATGGTTTCTTTATGAGCGCTGTCGACTGTCATTTTATTCTCCATTGGTAGCTAGGTCACAATAAACTATTTTGCCATTACTAAATTGTAAAACACTTTAACTCACAAAATGAATTTGTGAAAGGTGTTCACAAAAGTTTTCATATGTATCAATATTATATATTTTTAGCATTATTTTGTTTAAAGACTTCTTAACTTGTGGGGTTTTATGAATAATAAGCTATAGGCAAAGTAAAAACTTACAAATTATTAGTTTTCCGTTTTAAGAGGCAATTTAAGCTTAAAAAACCCTGTTTGTAAGTAGATATAATATTTGGCAAGTTTGATCGTGTGATATCATGATGGTATTTGCTAATAGAAAACTATATTTGGGGTAAGTTTATGGATTTTGAGTTAAGTCAGGAGCAAAAAGCAATTAGAGAATCTGCTAAGGTGTTTGCAGATACTGAATGGGCTCCAAATGCATCATCTTGGGACCAAAACTATATTTTTCCTATAGATGCTCTCAAACAAGCAGCAAGTTTGGGTTTTGCCGGCATTTACGTTCGAGAAGATTATGGGGGTAGTGGCCTTGGGCGCATTGAATCTGCATTAGTTTTTGAAGCACTTTCAGGGGCTTGTGCATCAACAGCTGCCTACTTGTCTATTCAAAATATGGTTGCCTGGATCATAGATAAATATGGATCTGATGATCAACGAAATAACTGGTTGCCTGGGCTTAGTAGCATGAATCTATTTGCCAGTTACTGTTTGACAGAGCCAGGTTCAGGGTCGGATGCTAGTTCCTTAAGAACAACAGCGTCTAGGGAAGGTTCAGGCTATGTATTGAATGGAACTAAGGCATTTATATCAGGTGGTGGAACTAGCGATGTTTATCTCGTGATGGCTCGTACAGGTGATTCTGGTTCACATGGCATTTCATGTTTTGTAGTAGAAAAGGGCACACCTGGGCTTTCATTCGGAGCCCCCGAAAAAAAATTAGGTTGGCACAGTCAACCAACTGCAATGGTAATGTTCGATGATTGTAAGATTTCAGAAAGCAATCTTGTTGGCAGTGAGGGGAGTGGTTTTAAGATAGCAATGGATGGTCTAGATGGTGGTCGTGTCAATATAGCGGCATGTTCATTGGGCGCAGCTTCTTCATCTCTTTCTATTGCTCGAGATCATATTATTAATCGTGAGCAATTTGGACGTAAATTATCTGATTTTCAGGCCCTTCGGTTTAAATTAGCTGATATGGCAACGGATTTATCAGCAGCTCAATTAATGGTCTGGCAGGCTGCTAATAAAATTGATAAGAATTCAGCTGACGCAACTGTTGCTTCTGCCATGGCGAAACGTTTGGCTACTGATTCAGGTTTTTCAATAGTTAATAATGCCCTTCAACTATTAGGGGGATACGGCTATTTAGCTGATCATCCAATAGAGCGACATCTTCGGGATCTTCGTGTTCATCAAATTTTAGAGGGCACTAATGAAATTATGCGTGTAATTATTGCACGAAAAATTTTAGAGGAATGAACTATTGAAAAGTCCTAATCAGAATTTAGAATCTTATTCCAGTGAGAAAGAAATTTTGTTTTCAAAGACTGGTTCAGTAGGTCACATCATCCTTAACCGTCCTAACGCACTTAATTCTATTACTGAGAATATGACCTCAGCTATGTTTAAGATTCTCAAACTTTGGTTAAAAGATGATAATATTAGTATAGTAGTAATAGAAGGTGCTTCTCAGCCAAATTTAAAGAGACCTTTTTGCTCTGGTGGAGATATTAGAATGATTTTTGAGGGTCGGAAGGATCCACAAAGAAAATTCGCTCAATCTTTTTTTTCTCAAGAATATCGTCTAAATAAACTTATTTACAATTATCCAAAACCTTATTTATCTCTAATAGATGGGGTAGTTATGGGCGGAGGCGTTGGTATCTCCATCCATGGGTCACATCGGGTGATGACTGATAGAGCACTTTTTGCAATGCCTGAAACAGGCATTGGCCTCTTCCCTGATGTTGGAGCAACACATTTTCTACCGCGGCTGACAGGTTTAACAGGCCTTTATTTAGGTTTAACTTCTCAACGTTTAGAGGTTGCAGATTGCTTACATCTTGGCATCGCAACTCATTACCTGCCTAGTTCTAAATATAGTGAGTTAATTAAAGACATAATGAAGGAGGACTATTCTAGAGATCCTCAATCAAAACTAGATAATTTATTAGAAAAGCATTGCAAAAAAACCGCCTTAGCACCCATTATAAAACGATTAAAAAATATCAATAAAACCTTTGATGGCCAATCCATAGAAGAGATATTTGAAAATCTAAAGGCTAAAAAAAATAACTGGTCTATTTCTACGTTAAAAGAATTATCTCAGAAATCTCCTACAAGCCTCAAAGTAACTTTTAGACAGCTTACTGAACTATCGTCTTTAGATTTTGATAGTGCAATGAAAATGGAATATCGAATGGCTATCAGATTTAATTTTTCAGATGACCTTTTTGAAGGAATAAGAGCCTTTATCATAGATAAGGATTTCACTCCAGTCTGGGATCCAAGGACGATAGAGAGTGTTTATGATAAAGTTGTTGATGAATATTTTCAGGAGCCAGATTCTGGTGATATCAATTTTTGCTAAAATAATGCTAAGGAGTTTTCCTTAATGAGTAATATCGGATTTATTGGTATAGGTAAAATGGGCTTGCCGATGATGGGAAATTTAATTTCATCTGGGCACTCAGTAATCGCTTATGATTTGTCTTCGGAGGCAATCAGAAGTGCGGTAAAAAGAGGCGCAGCATCAGCAAAAAATATTGAAGATGCTGTTAATAATAGAGAAATTATAATTACAATGTTACCCGCGGGAGAGGATATTCGCGAGGTGTATCTTAATGAAAATGGCATTATTTCTAAAGCTAAAGAAGGTACTTTATTTATAGATTGCTCAACAGTTGATATAGATAGCGCTGTATCAGTTAGTGCAGAAGCTTTAGTAAATGGAATGGAGATGGTAGATGCACCTGTTTCAGGAGGTGTAAGAGGAGCTGAGCAGGGCACATTGACATTCATGGTTGGTGGAAGTGAATTGGCTTTCACACTTGCTAATCCTATACTGAAGTCTATGGGTAAAAATGTGGTCCATGCAGGAGATGCCGGACGTGGTCAAGCAGCAAAAATTTGTAATAATTTATTATTGGGAATTTCAATGGCTGCCGTCTGTGAAGCTTTCGCCTTAGCGGATAAACTTGGTCTAGATAGACAAACACTCTTTAACATATCTTCTAATGCAACAGGTCAATGTTGGGCATTGAATAGCTATTGCCCAGTTCCGGGTCCAGTGCCTACGTCTCCTGCTAATAATCAATATGCCCCTGGTTTTACATCGTCTATGATGCTCAAGGATTTGGCTCTTTCTCAGGTCGCCGCCAACAGTGTGGGCTTGAAAACAGAGTTTGGTGCTCAAGCTGAGAGACTTTATAGAACTTTTTGTGAATCAGGAAATGCTGATATAGATTTTTCAGGTATTTTTGAAATGATAAAAAGTAATGACCTTGATAAGTAAAATAAATAATTTTTAAATTCATAAATAGAAACATTTTAATAAAAGTGTTGGGGTTACATGATTATTAAAACTACTTGTCCTCGAGATTGCTATGACACTTGTGGAATAGAAGTTGAAATTGAATCTGATAAAGTAATAAGAGTAACAGGTGATAAAGATCATCCCTATACACGTGGTTCACTATGTGGAAAGTGTGAGCTTGCGTACAATGGCGTTTTTTTAGATCCAAAAGTTAGACTTTCAAAGCCTCTAAGAAGATTAGGTATTAAGGGCGAGGGTAGATTTGTAGAAGTTTCTTGGGATGAAGCTTTACAATCTATTAGTGCAAAGCTCGAGAAGATTGCAAGCAATGATCCCTCTAAGATTCTGCATGCACATTATACAGGAACCTGCTCCCTCATAGCTAATAAATTTCCGATGAGATTTTTTAATCGACTTGGCGCAACTGAGGTTGACCCAGATACAGTTTGTAATATGGCAGGTCATGTAGCGTTAGAACAATTAATTGGTACGTCACTCATTGGTTTTGATCCTCGAACTGCAAAAGATTCTGAGTCTATTTTTGTTTGGGGGGCAAATCCATCAGCTACAGCTCCACACGCTCATCAATACTGGTTAAAAGAAGCAGGTGCAAAAATTGTTGTTATTGATCCAGTTCGCCATCAGACAGCTGTAAAAGCAGCTTTACACTTACAGCTCCGTCCAGGGTCTGATGCCGCATTAGCATTCTCGTTGATGCATGTGCTGATGGAAGAAGATGCTTTAGATAAAGGTTTTATTGAGAAGTATACGATTGGTTGGGAGGAATTAAAGCCACAAGTCCAAAAATGCACTCCATCCTGGGGTGAGAGGCAAACCGGATTAAATAAAAATGATATTATTAAGGCAGCTAAAATTTATGCAGATGGACCTGCGTTATTATGGCTAGGTCAAGGTCTACAACGCCAGAAATATGGAGGTAATATTATACGCTCTTGTGCTGTATTACCAGCTATTACTGGTAATTTCAGTAAGCCTGGGTCAGGTCTGCTTTATTTGAATGGCAGTGGGCGTAAGGGTGTTGATAATAATTATCTAACAGGTTCAAGTCTAGGCAAACCACAACCAGCTATTAGCCATATGGACTTAGCTAAAAAATTAGAGAATACAAAAGAATCTAGTGCTTTTATCTGTTGGAATATTAATCCAGCTGTTTCAAATCCAGAGCAACAGCGTTTACGTCAAGCTCTAGCTCGAGACGATTTATTTACTGTTGTAGTAGATATCTTTGAAACTGACACTACGGACTATGCAGACTATGTTCTCCCAGCAGCGTCTTTTTTGGAATTTGATGATTTAGTTTCAGGGTATTTTAATTTATCATTTTCAGCTCAAGCAAGAGTCAAGAATCCACACGGAGATTCACTGCCCAATCAGGAAATCTTTAGACGATTAGCTCAGTATATGAACTTCAATGAGAGTGAGTTATATGAAACTGATAGAGAAATTATTGAAAAAACACTTAATGATGTTGGGCTAAAGGGTGGCTTTAATAAGCTTAAATCAGTAGGAACAACATGGCCAACTGATGAGGTTCAGATACAGTTTCCTGAAAAAATATTTCCAACAAATTCAGGTAAAATAGAGATATCTAGCTTCGCTGCTGAGGCTCAAGGAATGCCCAGATTACCAAAGCCTATTGTAGATTTTTCACCTAAGTCTGGAAAATTTAGGCTTATTTCTCCTGCATCTCGTTGGCTAATGAATGGAAGCTATGCAAATGATAAGAGAATAATGAAAAAACTTGGCTCGCCAACAATATTTATAAATCCTATAGATGCGAAAAAAATAGATGTAAGTGACGGTGAGTTAGTATCTGTTAGTAATGAGGTCGGTACAATAGAGCTAATAACAGAGGTTTCAGATATAGTATCTCCAGGTGTAGCAATGAGCTATAAGGGCAGGTGGCCGAGGCAGGAAACAGAAGCTATTAAAAGAAATAATGTAAATTTTTTACATTCAGGAATTAGAACTGATATGGGTTCAAGTAATGCTGTTCATAATATTGAGGTTACCATAAAGCCGATCTAGACAATCCTAAAAATTTAAAAGAATGCCTGGATACCAGTTTGTGATCTACCTAGAATTAGCGCGTGGACATCATGAGTGCCTTCATATGTGTTTACGGCTTCTAGATTCATGACGTGGCGTATAACATGATATTCGTCCGAAATACCATTACCACCGTGCATATCTCTTGAGCTCCTTGCAATATCAAGTGCTTTTCCACAAGAATTTCTTTTAACTAAAGAAATCATTTCTGGTGAAACATTATTTTCATCAAATAATCTACCAACACGGAGGCATGACTGCAGACCTATAGAGATTTCTGTTTGCATGTCTGCTAATTTTTTTTGAATGAGTTGATTTGATGCTAAAGGTTTTCCAAATTGATTCCTCTCCATTGTATAATTTCTAGCAGCATGCCAACAAAATTCTGCAGAACCTAGTGCACCCCAAGAAATACCGTATCGTGCACTATTTAAGCATCCGAATGGTCCCTTTAAACCACTTACGCCTGTTAATTCATTTTCTGATGGAACATAGACTTCATCCATTTGTATCATACCTGTAACAGATGAACGCAAAGAGAATTTACCATCAATTTTTGGAGCATTTAAACCCTTCATTCCCTTTTCTAGAATAAAACCTTTTATTACACCCTCATCATTTTTAGCCCAAACAACAAATAAATCTGCAATTGGTGAGTTTGTTATCCAGTTTTTTGCTCCTGAAAGTAGATACCCTCCATCAACGGACTTTGCCCTTGTGGTCATTGACCCTGGGTCAGAGCCATGATCTGGTTCGGTAAGCCCAAAACACCCAATTAATTCCCCAGTTGCGAGTTTTGGTAAAAAACGGTCTTTTTGTTGTTGTGTTCCATATGCATAAATAGGATGCATGACTAGGCTAGACTGAACACTCATTGCAGAGCGATAACTAGAGTCAACTCTCTCAATTTCCCTAGCTACTAAGCCGTAACTCACATAATTTACACCTGCACAACCATAGCCATCAATTGTTGAACCTAAAAGCCCTAAGGTGCCCATTTCAGTCATAATTTCTTGATGGAAAACCTCGTTACGATTAGCCTCCAAAACACGAGTCATCAGCTTTTCTTGAGCGTATTCTCTTGCTGTATCACGAATCATACGCTCATCTTCTGTTAGTTGGTCATCTAGAAGAAAAGCATCGTCCCATTTAAACTTTGTTGGGTTGTTTTTTTTACTAGATAGATCCAAAACGGAGTTTTTGACGACTTTAGGGGTCATTTTTTATGCCTCATGATATTTTGTTTAAACTTATATTTAATATAGTCTAGTGGTTTTCCAAGTTT
>MDSW01025966.1_pt1 | contig 14330 bp, 9 predicted proteins | sample 811171 | NCBI WGS metagenome assembly MDSW01 (sample SAMN05326641, study PRJNA326480) | marine metagenome | isolation source: seawater | place: Atlantic Ocean: North West | collected 2012 | reverse complement strand
GCGTTCTATACACTGGTCCCCATACGACCGCGTTCGCGTGGTGAACGCCGTTCCTTAAGGACTTTTGCCGTCGTCTCTCTCTGCCCACCCCTCGCTCTCAATCCCCGACCTCGACGCCTTTCAACTCCACCTGACGCCTTTGAGCTCCACACCGACGTTCGCTCGTATGGAACGGCCCTTACCAGGAGACGTCCAAGAAGCAGATCATGGAGCGTCTGGAGGAGCTCGAGAAGGTGAAGGACTGACGACCGACGACCGACGACCGACGCGGCGCGGCGGCACTAGAGATTTAATAGCGACCTACGTAGAAACACGACGCCGTTCTTCGCGTTGATCGCCGCCTACGTCGATCAGACTATGAGATGGCTAGCTACCGTAGGTACTTCCGGTAGTACACTACTTCCTACCTGTATACGATTCGACTCGGGCCCCCTCTCTCGGTCTCCCCTCGCGTCCTCCCGCCGCTACCGCGAGCGCATCGACGCCTCGAGCAACACCCCCGCGTTGTACACCGCGTGCGCGGTCGTGGGCGCGACCAGCCCGCCGTTCGTGCGCGCCGACGCCGCTCCGAAGACGCACCCCGCGATGAAGAGCGACGCGAAGTCGTTCGGACTGATGAGGGTGTTTGCCCGCACGAGGCGACGTCGGGGTGGAGTTCAAAGGCGCGTCAGAAGCGGAGTAGTGAGGCGTCGAGGCGCGTCGGGGATCGAAACCGAGGGGTGATGGGCGGAGAGAGACGCCGGGAGAGAAAGTCCTTAAGGATCGGCGTTCACCGCGCGAACGGGGTCGTATGGGGACCGGTGTGATGATAGAACGCGCCTGAAGTGCGCCGACGCGAACAGCGCCGACGTCAGCGACACGCTCAACACCGGCGATCGCACCCGTCGCGCCGTCGCGGGGAGGACGTACCCGCGGAAGAAGAGCTCCTCGAGCGCGGGCGCGACGAGGAGGCTGGAGAGCGCGAGGCACGTCGTCGCGACCGGCGACGACGCGGCGAGAAGCGATAGAAGGCCGTCCGGCGCCGCCGCGGCGTCGCCGCCCGCGCCCGCTCCCGCTCCCGCGGTGCCGTTCGCCGCGACGTCCGCGACCCTTCCCGCGATCGACGCGACGACCCCGAACGCGACGCCGGCGAGGACGTCGCCGCGCGTCGTCGTCCGCAACCCGTCCGCGGCAGCGGCGCCGCCGCCGCGTCGACGTCGATATCGAGTCCACGGCATCGCGTCTCTCCCTCCCTCGACGTCGCGCAACTCCGCGCGCAGCATCGTCGTCGTCGCGAGCGCTTTCGCGGACTCCCCGAGCAACAGCGCGCATCCCAAGTGCGCTGCCGGCAGCGACGACGGCGCGTCGACGCGCTCTATCGCGGCGAGCGACGGCACGGTGAGGTATCCGCACGCGATCCAGATGAACGCGAACCGCGCGAGGATCCACGCGCTCGTGGCGTCGTCGACGTCGAAGTCGAAGTCGACGTCGACGTCGCCGTCGCCGTCGCGCGCGAGGCCGCCGCCGCCGCCGCCGTTCTCCTTCGCGAGGGAACTGGAGCTCGCCGCGGACGTGGACGCGGTGGTGTCGTCGTCGTCGTCGCCGGAGGAGGAAGAGGAGGAGGACGCGCGATGGGCGCGACGAACGTCCCGCGTCTCCGCGAAGCGTCTCGGTCGTCTCCGTCGAGCGCCGCCGCGTGACGCCGTCTTCGCGCGAGACGCCGGCGCCGCGAGTGGACGCGTCGCCGGACGCGACGTCGGCGGCGCGAGCGCGAGCGTCGACCCCATCGCGGGGACGACGCGCGGCGCTGATGAATGACGGAAAAAGTAAACAACGAGCTGACGAGTGGACAGCCACCGCAGTGACCCGCGACGATTCTGTCTAGCGAACCGCGCGCCGTAGTCAAACTATCGTCGTCGTTCGAAAGCCTCGGCTGCAACATTACAAGACGTCTCCTCTCCTCGCCGCGTCTCCTCGCCCGTTCGCGCCCTCCGTCCGCTTCCGCCCAATCCCCCAGAAGAAAGACCACACCCGCCGCGGCCACCGCCGGCGGCGCGTTCTCTCGTCCCGCGAGCGACTCCCGCGATCCTCCTTCCCATCCTCTCCGCCGGCCCGTCGCCGCCCGAACTACGCAACCATCTAATGACATTCAATCACATGATCGAGTTCGCCGCGGACGCGATGCGGGGCCAGAGGTCCGCGCACTCCTTCGCGACCGGCCCGGTGATCGCGGACCCTTTCATCTCCCCCTTCGGGTTGACGATCACACCCGCGTTGTCTTCGAAATAGATGACGAGGCCGTCCTTTCTCCGGAACGGCTTGCGCTGACGCACGACGATCGCGGGGAAAACCTTCTTGCGAAGATCCGGCTTCCCCTTCTTCACCGTCGCCATCACCATGCCGCCCGTGGACGCGCCCGGGATGCGGTTGAGCCTGGAGCCCCAACGCTTGACGGCGATGACGTAGAGGTTCTTCGCGCCGGTGTTGTCGGCGCAGTTCATCACCGCGCCCACCGGGCACGCGATGGACATCTTGTACTTCGTGCCGGAGGCGATACCGCCGGATCCTGGAGGGGGTGGGCGAGGGTGAGGGTTACGGTTAGGGTTTTTAGGGTTTAGGGTTCGTTGAGAGGTTGGAGAGCTTCTTCGCGTCGAGATGGTTTGGTGGTCCATCCGTCGTCGGTGCGGACGACGACGGAGAAAACCCTAAAAGCGCGCGCGATCGGAAGCGCGCGTTCGCGTCGGCGTGGCGGCCCGAGGGCGTCGTCGCGGGACGCGAACGCGCGCTGCGGACGGCGTGGACGCGCGCGGCGGCGGCGACACCGCGGTCGACGCCGCGCGCGCGAGGGCACGTCGCCGCGCGGAGAGGCTCCGTCGCGCGAAAAAAAGCAATCGCCACCGCGCGGTGGAGAGAAAAAAAACCCGCGTCGAGACGCCGCGCGTCGGGGACGACGAACGACGGCGTTCGCGGCGTCGCGCGAGGACGCGCGACGACGGCGTCGCGAAGAGCATCGCGACGTCGTCGTCGTCGTCCCCGCGTCGACGGACGCGCGGCGTCGTCGCCGCGGAGCCCGCGTCCGACGACGCGTCTCCGTCGCGGGCAGGGTTTTTCTCTCATCGCCGGACGCGCGGCGCGTTCGCCGGGGAACCGACGCGACGCGACGACGCGCGCGACGCGCGACGTCGCGACGCGCGCGATGAGGAGGACGGGCGCGAGCGCGACACGCACCGCGCTTGGACATCTCGTGCTAGCTGTGTGGAAACGGCGCGTGCGCTGTCCAGAAAGGGCGAGCGCGCGGATGCGACGCGAGCTTCACCGACGAGGAAGTCTCGGAGTACGAGTAGGTTTTGAACGTACTATGACTGATTGCGCATACAGTGCGATCCCGCAGCGCCGAGCGCGCGTCGGTCTCGAGTTTAGTTCGTCACGTGCATGTGCATTCGTTCTGACATCGAATGTTTCATTCGACTCTCGTCAGAGTCGGGGGCGCGGGGCCGCCGCGCGAGACGGCCCTCCCCGCCGCGCGTCGTCATGGGTTTATTCGGAAAGAGCAAGAGCAAGAGGGCGCAGGAGCTGAAGAAGTTGTACACGGGATACAAGGTCCGTCGTCGTCGTCGTCGACTCCCGCGCGTCCGCGGTCGTCGCTCGCTCCGCCCCCCGCGGCGCGAAATCCGTCCGTCCGATGACAAACGAACGCGCGCTCGCCCTCCTACCTCCCTCCCTCCCTCCCTCCTCATCGCGATCCGTCCGTCCTCCCTCTCCCGCAGGTCGACCCCAAGGTCGCGGAGCTCGTCGGCCCGAAGGTGTTGAAGGAGCTCCGAGCGAAGTACGTGCTCTTCGACGCGGACGGCACGGGGCTCATGGACTTGGACGAGCTCGGCGACCTCATGCGCGCGACGGGGTTGAATCCGGTGGAAACCAAGGTCAAGCAGCTCATGCAGCGGTACGACCACGACAAGTCCGGGGATTTAAACTTCAGCGAGTTCGTGGACCTGTTCGCGCACGAGCTCTTGGAGGCGGAGAGCGACGAGAGCATGTTCAAGCGCGCGTTTCAGTTCTTCGACGCCGACGGCAGCGGCGACATCGCGCTGAGCGAATTTCGAAAAGTCTTGACGGAGCTCGGCGACCCGCTGTCGAAGCAGGAGCTCGAGAAGTTCTTCGAGCTCGTGGACGCGGACGGGGACGGGCACCTGAGTTATAAAGAGTTTCTCGGGTTTTTGCAGAACGAGCGGCAGAGCAGCGGGGGGCGGTTACCGGGGCCGCCGCGGCCGGCGTTCAACCCCAAGGGCTGTTGATTGAATGACGGCTTAACCGACGACGCGTCTCGCGACTGTCGTCGGGGTGGCGTTCACGGGCGCGTCGGTTGGCGTCGCCACGCGTCGCGGTCGAACGCTGAAACGCAGTAGACCACCCGCTCCAGCGCGGCGGGTTGTAACGATATCATAGTAGTAACGTAACGCGCGAATGCGCTCGCGCCGTCGGTTCGATGAAACGATCGCGCGTCGTCGATGCCTTCTCCGAGACGGTGACGTCACGACCGAGTCAGATCACTGTCGATGGCACTCGCCGCGCTGCGCCTCTCGACGCGCGCGCGCCACCTCTCCCGCGTCGCGTCGTCGCTCGCGCGCGCGCCGCGGTCGTCGTCCTCGTCCTCGCGCGCGGTCGCCGCCGCCGCGGTCGTCGCGCGTCCGTCGAGCGCGTCGTCGAGCGCGTCGTCGAGCGCGTCGAGGCGCACGTCGTTCTATACACTGGTTCCCATACGACCCCGTTCGCGTGGTGAACGCCGATCCTTAAGGACTTTGCCCGTCGCGGTCCTCGCCGGACGACGCGGGATGAAGACCGACGCCGGGAAGACGGTGAAGAAGGAGAACCTCCCGTCGAAGACGTGCGTGACGTGTGGGCGGCCGTTCACGTGGAGGAAAAAGTGGGAGCGATGCTGGGACGACGTCACGACGTGCTCCAAGTCGTGCAACGCCGCGAGGAAACGCGACAAGCGCGGCGGCGAGAACAACGACGACGACGACGACGACGACGACGCGAGGAGCGCGTCGTCCGAGCGCAGCGGCGGCGGTCGCGGCGACGCCGACGACGCCAAGGCGAAGCGCAAGGACGCGAAGAAGGCGGCGAAGGCTGCCGCGCGCGCGAAACGCGCGGGGAACCCGCCGGTGGGCGACGACGGAAGCAAGCGATGCGACCGGTGCGAGACGTCGGGACAGGACTTGCTGATCCGGTGCCGAGTAGACGCGAGCGGGAGGTGGAACATGGTGTGCGGGAGGTGTTGGAAACACGTCAGCGGCGGGAAGACGGACGGCGACGCGGAGCATCCGCACTACGCGTACGGCGGGCTGTGGAAGAACAGGAGGGCGGCGAAGAATCCGACGCCGCCGCCGGAGCTCGCGGGAGCGGCGGCGGCGGCGGCGGCGAATGAAAAACTCGAAGAGCGCCCCGCCGCCGCGGTTTAGTAGACGCGAGGAGGTTTCGCCTGTAGCTTTCTTTAACGTGACCTTCACTAGTAGACCGAAGAAACGAATCGAACATCGAACCGAACCGAAACGCGATGCTCTCGCGTGATCAATCGTATCGTGGTTTACTTACACTGTGATCGATGACTAACTCATCGCTACCGCGTCGCGGAGTCGAAATACACCCGGATCCAACTTTCCCGAAAAACAAACGACGACCGATCACGTGTACCCTCCGTTCGTGTTGTCGAGCATCGACACCTTGACGTACTCCGACCCCTCCGCCCCCGGGTCCTGAAACCCGACCCTGTTGCCTTTCCCCTCCGCGAACGCCTTGAGCTGCCCGGACTCCTCGAACGCTCTCAGGTGCGCGTCGAAGTTTTCTCTCGTGATCTCCGTCGTCGTCGTCTTGGGACTCCCGTGAAGCGCCACCTCGTGCGCGCGGCGCGTGTCTCGCTCGTAGTACCTCACGTCGAAGACTCGCTCGGGCTCCGAGTGCGGGATGCGAACCGTCGCGGGTTGGCTCCTGCGTCGACGAGGCGGGAGGGGACGTCAGCGGACGCGACGACGGCGACTTAGGGTTTTTTTTCAGTGATGGACCGACCAAACTTCCGTCCAGTCGCGAAGGGACGGGGGGGAAGGGACGGAGATCGCGCGGGGAACGCACGCTGGGGCGACGACGCGGTACTCCTCCGCGCCGATGGGGACTTCCTTCCACTCCGCTCCGGACGCCGGGCCGGTGATCTTCCACGGCGCGGCCTTCATGAGCGTGTTCAGGAGACCGCCCTTCTTCGCGGCTTCGCCCTGTGGGATTAAAACGAGGCGAGGAAGGAGGAAGGGGAGCGACGGGTCAGGATGGACGAATCGGTCGCGCGCGAGGAGGACGCCGCGCGCGCGCGCGCGCGCGGCGAACGACGCGGGGAAGAAGCCACGGGGTGGAAGCGAAGCGCGCGCGCACCGCGAGCTTCTTGACGGGACCGCTCATCGTGCGCGCGGCGAGCGAACGAATGGCGAGCGAAGATACGTTCGGAGCTTGAAAGGTTTTGGCGAGCTCGCTGCACTGCGAGTGTTCGATTTATCATACTGAACGCGAACGCTGAGAAAGTTTTCACCCGCCGCCGCCGCCGCCCCCGTACGGTCCCGCGTATTTCGTCGGAAACTCCGTGACCCCCCGCAACGCCTCCTGCACGATGCTCTTCATCTCCAGCGCGTGAATCGACTGACTACCCGTCGCGGGCGACGCCGTGGACGGCCGCCCGACGTACCGCGCCGTCCGCCCGCCGCCGCCGCCGAGGCTTCCGCCGCCGCCGCCGCCGCCGCCGCCGTCGCCGTCGCCGTCCCTGGACAGAAGATCCCGCACCGCGGTGTTTATGCGCGGCTGCACGAACGGCCACCACCCCATGTTCTTCGGCTCCTCTTGGCACCACACGATCTCCGCGTCGGGGTATTTACCCAGGCGCGACGCGAGCGCGCCGTGAGGGAACGGCGCCAGCTGTTCCACGCGCACGAGCGCGATTTCCTTCTCGAGCCCGCGTCGTTTACGCGCTTGCTGCAGCGCGTAGAACATCTTCCCGGTGCAGACGACGACGCGTCGGACGTCGCGGTCGTCGCGAGTGGAGTGGTTTTCTTTGGTAACGCCATCACTCGAGGCGTTATTCTTCGTGTTGTCTCCGTCGTCGCCGTCGCCGATGACGGCGTGGAATCGCGTCCCCGGGCCGAAATCGCTCAAGCTCGACTGACACGGGCGGTGATGCAGCAAAAACTTGGGCGTGAACACCACCATCGGCTTCAAATGCGACGCGAGCGCTTGCCGGCGAAGCGCGTGAAAGTACTGCGCCGGCGTGGACGCGTTTATCACGATGAAGTTCGTCGCCGCGTCCGCGTGCGACCGCGCGCGACGGCGGACGTACCGGTTCCACCGCTCGCGATCGACTGACTCGGCGTCGTCGCCAAAGAATCGGACGATGTCGTCGTACATGGCGCGCGCGGTCAGCGCCTTGGCCGCGATGGCTTTCTCGCCTCGGATCGTGTCGCCGTGGACGACCGTTCGCGTCGTCGTCTCGGCCGCGGATACGGCGGTGGAAGACGGAGCGTCGTCCGTCGCGGCTTTTTCGTTTTCGGTCTCGTCGTACTCCGCGGCGGCGCGTCGAATCATCCCGCCGTACTCGTCGAAAACCTCGAAGGTATCGTCCGCAGCGCCGGCGCCGGCGCCGTTTCCGGTGGTAACGCCCCCGTTACCGCCGTTACCGCCGTTACCGCCGTACCCTCCTGAGTCGCTCTCTTCCATCGCGTCTTTCGCCTCCCTCTCGAGCCGCTCCACGCGCGCTCGGAGATCGTCGATCGAGATGCGGTCGTTCCCTTTCGCCAGCGCCTCGAACGTCTTGCGCGCGTGCTCGACGTCCTTGGGCGACCGCCCCGGCAGCGTGTCCGCGTCGTCGTTCGCGGCGGCGAGCCATCGCTCCGGGCGCGCGTTGCTGTGGTCCGGACCTTGACCGTCGTACCCGTGCGGAAGCAGAAGCACGAGGCCGCTTCGCTGGCCCCACTTCGCCTCGCCCGTGGTTATGAATTGGTCCACGACGCACTGCGCGTTGTTCGCGAAGTCGCCGAACTGCGCCTCCCACAGCACGAGCGCGGACGGCCCCGCGTCGACGCTGAAGCCGTACTCGAACCCCAGGATCGCGTGCTCGCTCAGAGGCGAGTTCGATACCATGAACGCGTCTTGCGGGCCGAGGCCGAGGTTGTTTAACGGGACGTGCCCTCGCGACGACCGCGCGCAGTACAGCACGGAGTGGCGGTGGTTGAACGTCCCTCGCTCGACGTCTTGGCCGCTCAGGCGCACGTGGCAGTGCGGCTTCGGGTCCCCTTTCGTGTCGGTAACGCCTTCAGAAGATCCGTTACTTTCGATCTCGCCCTCGCCGTCGTGCGTTAGCAGCGTCCCGAACGCTAAGAGCTCCGCGGTGCCCCAGTCCACGCCCGTTTGCTCGTCGACCATCGCCTTGCGCTGCGACAGAAGCTTCCGCACGTGAGGGTGCGGCTCGAAGTCGCGCGGGAACAGACTGTTCTTATGATAGCTCTCGTCGTCGTCGTCGGCGGCGGCGGCGGTGACGTCCGCGTTCGCTGCGTTCGCCGCGTCCTTCTTTTCCTTCTTTTCCTTCTTCTTCTTCTTGCCGTCTTCGTCCGGAAGCATCGTGATGGCGCCGCCGACGGCGCGAAGCAACGACAACGGCACGCCGGTCACCCTCGCCCTCGGGTTGACCGGGTCGCTCGTCACCCCGACCGAATCGGCGGCTCGATCGATCGACGACGCCACCGGCCCGGACGGCCCGTCTCGCACGACGACACCGTCCACGCCGCCGCGCGCGATCTCCGCCGCCGCCGCCGCGCTGTGCGACTCCGCGTCGATGACCTCGCCGTTCAGCGCGCTGTCGCGGTGCGACACCGGTCGCTTCCACGACGACACGACCCAATCCTCGGGGCTCTCGACGTGCGCCGCCGCGCCCGCGTGCTCGGCGCGGAATTTCTCATCCGTCTCTCGCCTCCACCGCTCCACCTCCTCCTCCGCGATGTCGCCCGCGGCCACGAGCTTTCTCGCGAAGACGTCCACCACCCTCGGGTGATTCTCGATCGCCTTCGACCGCAGCGGCAGCGTGATGGACGGATCGTCCTGCTCGTTGTGGCCGTACCGGCGGTAGCACACCAAGTTGACGACGACGTCCGCGCGCCACTCCGCCCTGTACGCGACGGCGAGGCGACACGCGCGGACGACAGCCTCGGGATCGTCCCCGTTGACGTGGAATATCGGCGCGCCGTACCCTTTCGCGACGTCCGACGGGTGCGGCGACGACCGCGCGCGACGCGGGACGGTCGTGAAGCCGATCTGGTTGTTCACGACGATGTGCACGGTGCCGCCGGTGGTGTAGTCCGGCAAGTCTTGAAGCTGTCGGTCGCGGGTCAAAGTTCGTTCCTCGGTCAGTCGAAAGGGACCGACGAACGCGATCGAGTGAAGTTTTGTGAAACCGAGCGGTGGGCGGGTGAAAAAAAAAAAAAAACGTACCTGCATCACCTCTGCGTTGGCGCCGAGGCCGCAAAACGCCGCGTCGCCGTGGATGATGAGGCCCATGACCGCGCCCTGCGCGGTTCGAGAGCGGCCGCCTCTGCGCGCGTCGCGTCGCATCTGTTTCGAGCGGACCATCCCGGTCACGACGGCGTTGACCGCCTCGAGGTGCGAGGGGTTCGGGGCCATGGACAATTCCATCTCTCCGCCGCCGCTGCCGCCGCCGTCGCCGCCGCCGCCGCCGTCCATCGTGTCCGCCGCCGTCAACGCCTCTTCGTCGGGTCTCTCGGGGACGCGCACGACCGTCCGCGTCCCCAAGTGATACCGCACGTCCCCGACGTTGAACGACGACGTCCCTTCGCTGCGCATCTCCGCGCAGATCGCGCCGACGGGCTTTCGAAACACGTTGTTCAAAATATTCAGACGCCCTCGATGCGCCACGCCCATCACGATGCTCTCCACGCCGTGCGTCGCCGCCGCGTCGACGACAGCCTGCAACCCGGGAATCAGCGTCTCCGCGCCCTCCACGCCGAACCGCTTCGCGGACGGGAACGACCGCGCGAGGAGCCGCTCGAGCGCGTCCGCGGAGATGAGCCGCCGCAGCACCTCTCTTCGGTCGCGCGCGCTCACCCAGTGCCCTTTCCCCTCGGTCTCGCCCTCCAGCGTCGCCTGCAGCCACGCTTTCTTCCTCGCGCTCGCGATGTGATGAAACTCCGCGGTCAGCGTCCCGCAGTATATCGTCTGCAGCCGCGTCAGGACTTCGTTCAGCGTCCACCACTGCTTCCGTTGGCCTTTCCCGCGCGGGTCGAGCGACGCGAGCTGAGGGTCGAGGGGTGGAGTCGAAAGGCGTCGTCGGTCGGAGTTGAAAGGCGTCGAGGTGTGTCGGGATTGAAACCGGGGGGTGGGCGGAGAGAAATGATGGGCGAAAGTCCTCGAGGAACGGCGTTCACCACGCGAACGCGGTCGTATGGGGACCAGTGCGAGAAGAACGCACCTCGTTCCCGAAGTAAAACTTTCGATCGGGGTCGACGTCGTGGAGGCCCAAGTACTGCGCCGGCGTGACCCTTCGTCCGCGCAGGAACAGCGTGTCGTTTCGTATTCCGTCCAACAGCGCCGCGATGTCCGCGCCGTCCTCCGGGACGGACGTCTCCATGGCCTCGTAGCCCTCACGGAGCGGCCCGAGCGACCGACCGAGCGGGTCGAGCCTCGCGGCGAAGTGCCCGCGGTTGCGGATGGCGCGCACCACCTGGAGTTGAACGAAGACGGGGCGATCGCGTCGGTCAGTCGAAAGGGGACGCGATCAAGTGTTGAAACCGAGCGGTGGGTGAAAAACGTTCGGTCTCGGGTCATCAGAGAGACCGAACGCGCCTTGAAGATGCGGAGGACGTCCGCGGTGTCGCGCTTGGACGCGAGCGCGACGTCGTCGGGGGTGATGAGCGGCGGCGACGTGTGCGGCGGAGGATGCGGCGGCGGCGGCGACGCCGACGACGACGCCGACGACGACGACGCCGCGGCTGCCGTGCCTCCTTCCGACGCGGAAGACGAGGGCGCCGACGCCTTCTTCGCGGACGACGAATGGACGGCGTCCGCGGCGGGGGACGCTATGGACGTCCGTCCCGTCGGTCGCAGCGCGTCGCGCGCGGCCGTCGTCGTCGCGATCGTCGCCGCCGCGCGCGGCGGCGGCGACGGCGGCGCGCGCCACGGCGTCGACGCGCGTCGGAAGGTGTCGTCCGACGCGTCGCGCTTTCGGCGTCCGCCGCGGAGGCTCTTCTTCTCTCGGACGCGAAAGAATCGGTCGTCGTCGTCCGCGCGCGCGCGCTCGCTCGCCGCGCGCGACGTCGACGCCGCGACGCTCGCTTCCGCGGCGGCGCGACGGCGCGTCGCCGCGAGGCATCTCGCGGCCGCGGACGCGACGTCCGCCCCTCGCCTCATGCCGCCGAGGTCCCTCCCGCGCGCCTCGCGGAATGTTAACACAATCTCGGTTTATCCGGAGAGAGGAAATTCGCTTTTTCTGTTGCCGTCGCGCGGACTGTACCGCGTCGCGCTGACGCCGTCGCGTCAGACCCCACGTCGCGTCGCACTCATCGCGCGGCCGACTCCGGGCTTCCGCGAGCGCCGCGCCGTCTATGTTCTTCTCGTCGATCTTCGCGGGCGCGACGACGCGGAGATCCGACGACGACGACGACGCGACGACGACGACGACGCGCGGAGGAGACGCGACGAATCGCGACGACGAAGATCTGATTCGTCCGGCCGCCGCCCAGACGCCGACGACGTCGTCGTCCCCCGCCGCCGACGACGACGCCGAACCGCCGCGGTGCTACTTCATCGTGCACAACATCGCGAAGAAGCACAACGTCGGGACGATCGCGCGATGCGCGACCGCGTTCGGCGTCCGCGCCGTCGTCCTCGTCGGCGCCAAGGCGTACAACACGTTCGGGTGCAAGGGCGCGTCGAATCACGTCGACTTTCTCCATTACCCGTCGCTCCACGCCGCGCGCGAGGGGCTCACGGCGCCGCCGCATCGCGTGAGGAAGATAATGGGCGTGGAGATCATGGACGACGCGGTCGCGATCGACGAGCGGCCTTTCGAGGGGAGCACCGCGTTCATCATGGGGAACGAGGGCGGCGGGCTGACGGATGCGCAAAAGGCGATATGCGACGGCTTCGTGTACATCCGCCAGGTGCGCTACCACGGCGCGAGGCGAGGCGAGGCGAGGCCGCCGACGCTCTCGCTCGTCGTCCGACACGACGCGCGCTTTCTCTCTCTCTCTCTCTTTACATTCCGGCCACACAATGTGCCACGTCACCATACCCGATCTCCTGTCGGACGCGCGCTGACCGATCAAATCAAATCGCGCCCTTCGCGTCGGACGCGAACGACAGCACGGCGTCGGCACCGCGAGTCTCAACGTCTCCGTCGCCGCGTCGATCGTGATGCATCACTTCGCGCTGTGGGCGGCGTACCCCGAGCGCGGACGCGAGGGCGAGAAGTTCGTCGTCGCGGAGCGAAGGCTGAGGACGGCGAAGAGGGGGGTCGTCGGCGACGCGCCGGAGGAAGTTCGCGCGAGGAGAGCCGAGGCGGCGGTGAGACTGCTTCCCATACGTTCCCGTTCGCGTGTTGATCGTCGTTTCTTAAGGCGTTCTTTTCTCTCGCGCGTTATGAGCCTCATCACGTTTATACGTTCTCTTTGACACGTGGGAATGGTATCCACCAATCACATCCCCGACCGCGCGACTGACGCGCGTCTTCCTCCCTCGACCGCTCGCAGGCGGCGGCGGCGGCGGACGACGGGGACGCGCCGACGTTGGAGTGGTGACGCGGCGGCGGGAGGCGAACCGGCGCGGGAGGCGAACCGGCGGTGGCAGCGGCGGCGGCGGAGACGTCGAGGCGCCGCGCGGGGATACGTAGGTAGCAGAGTGTTAGTCAGTCAGTAAGTATATCTTATAGTTCAACGAGCGCGGAACGCGAGCGGGCGGGACCCGAAAACGGCGCGAAGGCTGTGAGAACCGCGCGCTCCGCTCTGCTCGCGTCGTCTCAGTTTTCCTCGCGCTGGTCCCCTCCCTCGCGCTCCGCCCGTCGCGTCGCATACATGCCTCCCGCGGACGTCATCGTCTTCTCCGCGGCGTACGGCAGCGCCGGGGACGTGCTCCCCTGCATCGCGCTCGCCGCGCGCGCGCGTCAGCGCGCGCCGCCCTCCGTCGGCGTCGTCGTCGTCGCGAACCCGCACTTCAAGGCGCGTTCACCCATCGCCCGGTTTCAACGTTTGATCGCTTCCCCTTTCAACTGACCGGTGAATGCACTCCTTGTAGGACGCGGTCCACGCGGTCCCGGGTCTCGTCTTCGTCGGCGTGGGCGCCGCCGCGGCGTATCGCCATCTCCTCGACCGCCCCGAGGCGCGCGCGTCGACGCTGAAGCTCGTGCGGTGGTGGATGTCGCACCTGGGCGAGCACCACGCCGCGCTCGCCGCGCTCATCGCGGGGAAGCGGCGCGTCGCGCTCGTGTCGCACCCGCTGGTGCGAAGTCGCGGCCTGGTCACGTCCTTCGCCTTCCTTCAGTTCCTTTCGCGGCGGCCTCGACGTTGACGCTCGCGCGCCTCCCACCCTCCCTCCCTCCCACCCACAAAACACCCCCCAGGATCTCGCCGCGCGGTGTTACGAGGACTTCCATCGCGCGCGTCGCAAATCGTCTTGCGGCGCGCGCTTGCGCTGCGCGACGATCGTCCTCTCCCCCGCGCTGCTTCGATGCGACGACGTAACGCACGCGCCGTTCGGCGGCGGCCTCGTCGCGTCGGGGTGCCTTCGCGGTTTAAAGCACAGGATCAACGACGCGATCGTTGACCTCGCGTTCGCGCCGCAGCTGAACGCGCACCGAAAGCGTCTCAATCTGCCGCCGGCGAAGCGCGTGTATCACAAGTTCTTCCTATCGAGCGAGGTCGTCGCGGCGTTTCCGCCGTGGTTCGCGACGCCGAGCGCGCAGTGGCCGGAGGCGGGGGAAACCGTTTTCTTCGACCGTTTTCGTTTTCGTTTTCGCTCTCGTGCTCGTCTCCGCTCGTCTCGGCGCGCTCGTGATGACCGTGGTCGTAACGCTCGATATTTTACCGTTTTTATGATCTGATGTGAACGGCACCTAACGACCAGGGCGTACACCAGGTCGGCTTCCCCACAGACGACGACGGCGACGACGGCGACGACGGCGACGGCGGCGGCGGCGGCGGCGGCGACGGCGAGGCGGCGCTCGGCGAAGAGCTCAAGGCGCGTTCTATACACTGGTCCCCATACGACCGCGTTCGCGTGGTGAACGCCGATCCTTAAGGACTTTGCCCGTCGTTTCT
>MDSW01137624.1_pt1 | contig 14331 bp, 7 predicted proteins | sample 811171 | NCBI WGS metagenome assembly MDSW01 (sample SAMN05326641, study PRJNA326480) | marine metagenome | isolation source: seawater | place: Atlantic Ocean: North West | collected 2012 | reverse complement strand
TCTTGATGAATTGTTCCATAGTTAAATATTTTTACATCATAAGCTCCATCTGTCGGTCCAACTGCTTTTATTGTTATGTTTGTGGATGATCCGTCATCTTCTGTACTTAATATAGTACCGTAGTTCTTAAAAGTTCTCTCACTTCCGGTAATTTTTAGACCTGGCGAAGTATTTAGGATAGTAAGAGTGACACCAGTGTTAATGGTATAATCTTGAATCGTATCAGTACTAGTATTTGTTTGAGATGAGGTAAGTGTTTCTGCGTATGAATTAGTATAAAATACTAAAAAAAAAATTATTAATATTTTACTTTTTTTGTGTAAAAAAAATCCATACATATCATTAATATTTTACTTTTTTTGTTTAAAAAAAAATTTAGACATAATATTAATAATTAATAATTTTGTCTCCAGCTTTTTCTGTAGCCAGTCGTATCTTCTCCGATGGCCAGTATTTGAACTAAAGTTTCTTCATTTTTTTCTGGGCCGGCTACATTCCCATACAATTTGCCTCCAAAAACAACTAGCGTGGATACTATTCCGTGTCTAACAAAATAACAGTCATCATTTTCAAAAGCAAACTCACCTATTTTGGATGAGTTATTTGTACCACATTCATCGTCAGCTGAACAAATATATGCTTTACCCAAAGTACATTTGTTACCTTGATCTGGTGGCATATAAATTGGATAGAAAACAGTTCCTTGATAAACTGTTGGAGATCCAGAAACTTTTTTATATTTATGTTCTGATAAATTATCTAGATGAATAACCCAACCTTGTTCAGAACTAGTAGGACAGTTTGCGCCTGTAGTATCTCCTGTTGTGTTTTTACATATATCTTCATCATCTATGTTATTTGCGCTTAAAAAATTTTCTTTAGCTAAATTTCTCCAGCCAGAAGTGCTTTGTTTTGGAATTATCTTATTGTTTGTAAATTTAAAATGAGGATAGTCTTTGTCTTTGATGCCGAATAAAATATTATCCATATTAGGAGTTTCATCAAAAGTATTGTTAATTCTTTCAAAATTTCCAGTTCCACCGTAAAGCCAAACTTGATTTGTGTCACCGCCAAAAGTTGCATCCATAGTAAAATAACTATATCTACCATTAGTCGATGATGAATTTAACGAAAATAGTGTGGTTTGATCATATAACTTTGCATCATGTATTTTTGAATCAGTTAAGTTAATTTTTGTAATTTTTCCCTCAAGATCATTTACATAAACCATTGCACCTTTCCAAGGAATACCTTTAGCGGTGTCTGGCGTAATAACAATTGGATCATTTGGAATTGAGTTCGCTATACCGTTATTTTCAATATCTATAATATCAATTGGTCCTATATTTTCTCCACTTCCAGCAATTGAACCACTGTCTTCCATGTTAACTATAAAAACATTTGATCCACTTCCTCCTACACCCATACCTCCTCCCATTACAGCAACATATGTTTCTTTTATTTTGCCATTTGAATCAATAGGCATTCTAAATATTCTTGGAGTTGACCATGTTTCTCCCAATCTACTATAATCGTATTTGTAATCATTTTCTTTAGCTCCAGAAGCTAGATAGTTTAAAACCATCTTAAATTGCGTTGTCTCTGCAGTACTAAGATTACTTGAGCTTGCATCATAAATTTTATTTGAGGAAAATTTAATTCGTGTTCTTCCACCCAGATCTATGACTTCAGCAAGATCTATTTTTGTTTTAGTACCATCCAGATTAGTTTGGATGATTTCATAATCATCAACATTTGTACTTGGTGTAACAAATTCAAAAGTAAATGTATTTCCTTCATAACAAGCATTTGTTCCATCAGTAAGGAATTCTCCAGATAGTGCATCAAGATTAGTTTGGCAGCTATAAATAGCATCCTGTCTAGTGGTTACTCCTTCTCCTGCCGCATCATCAGCTCTTTCTGCTGCTCGGTTATTATTATCTGCTCTTCTTGCCTCTTGTGATTGGCCTATACTATAAGAATGTGATAGATATTCATAATCTGTAATATTTCCGTCTTTATCAGCATGCATAACTTTAAAATTATCTGCATCGTTATAAATTGAAAACATGTGAAGAGGTTTGTCTGGATTAGTAACATCTAGAACAGAAAAACCTGCTCCACCTCTTCCATATGGCACCATTAGTATAGTGTGCCATCTTGCGTTTGTTTCTAAATTTCCATCTTCTGATAGGCCTTGGATGTACATGTCGTGTACTACAGGAGAACCATCCACGCCAAAAATTGCATTAGTGCCTCCTTTGCCATCATAAGTAAATTTACCTTCCAAATCGGTATTAATTATTTTTGGCAAGTTTCCTGCAACAAAAGGTGGAATAAATCCCCATTCTTCTTCACCTGTTAAGGCATTGAACGCATGAAGCATACCATCGTTAGCTCCAGCATAAAGAACTCTTTTTCTATCAGCATTCGTTCTTGCAAAAGATTGATAATTATTTTTTTTTCTCCAGTAAGATTCTTGGTTAGGAGATGAAAAATTTGTGTTGGCACTAGGTGCACCAACTTCTATTATTTGTGAATGGTAAATGTCTCCTAAAATGTGATCTCTTAACTGATCAATTTTAGTACAATCTCCATTATAATTAAAATAATCTATTCCTCTTACAAATCTAATTAAACCAATAAGATCATCATCCGTGCCATCATCACCTGCGCACTTTGAAGATGAATTATAATAATCATTAATTTCATTGCCTGTATATTCAAAAAGAGTTTTTATTTCATCACTATTTGCCTCAATAAAATTGTTCCAATTATTTACATAAGGAACGTCTTTTAAGACTGTCCATATTTTTCTACTATCTGATCCTTTTTCTTTTAGTAATTTTCCAGCATCCCAATTTTTTTCGCCTGTTTCAGGATTCACATAATCTGCGTCGTGTTCCACTTTTCCATCAGGATGTACAAATTTTTTTAATATGGTTCCTTCCCACTCCCCAAATGAAACAAAGTTAAATTGCGCCTGATATAAAGATCCACCTTGTTGAATGGTTGCTGAAATTGATGGGGCTGTAAAAGACAATCTTTCTGCAACAATTTGTTGTACTTTATTTTGAAGTTTTTGTTTTAATTCCTCAGGTGTTCTAGCTATTATAGTTGGTTCACACTCATCGTCACCTTCGGTATCACAAGATCCAGCTAGAGCCATTGGATCAAATTTATCTTCAATTATATCGTCATCTATGCCGTCCCCATATGCTACTACTAAAGTTTTTACAGATTTATCTGTTCTTAAATCTCCAATCACAGTTTCTGCTATTCCTCCATGCAGCCATGCTCCATCTGAAATTACAATTACATAGCTATTTTGACAGTCTTTAGCTTCTTCGCTTAAAATATTAACAGTATCATCACGATAATATTCATCAGCTAATTGTGCAAAAGCATATGCATCAGTTCCCCATGCTAAAACAGTGTCATCTAGTTCTTCTACTATTTTTCCATAAGCCTCTTGGCTAATTCCAATTTTAAGACAAGAATTTCCATTGCATAACGTAGATTGACCAGTTGCACGATCTCCTTCCCAGCCCAGGTAATAATCACACTCATTATTGTGACAATGTTTTCCACCCAAATCATCGTGTTTTTCTAGACCTTCTCCGGTTCCAGAGTTCCACCAACCATAACCAAAATTAGCTCCTGATCTAAAAGAACTATCGCTAACTAGACCTTTGATGGCAGCAATTGCACCATCAATTCTTCTTTGGGCGTAACCATAATTTGCAAGCCAGGTCATGTTTGAATCTTTATTAAATTTTTGAATTGAATGTTTAAAATCTGGTACCCATACATTTGTGGAATCAACATAAAGACCTCTGGTTTCAGTAAAAGTCACTTTTTCATCACTCGACGTGGGGCTCCTACCTAATTGCCCCCTTGTAATTCCTGGTAATGGATCTGCTACTAATGCAGTATCTGTTATAGATAATCTTTGAATCTTATGTCTATTACCAGTGGTAATATACATTATATCTGGGTCGCTTGGATCAATTTGCATTTGGTGCGGGTTGCAATGTCCGATCGAAGGATTATCACAGTCTGGTTTGTATTTTACAACAAATGCTCCTGGGCAATAAGTTTCTGTAGAAGCATCTTTTGTTAATTCAAATTTGTGAATCCAACCTCCCTTAGCAAAATAAATATGATTTCCATCATCTATGGTAAGTGTATGTGAGCCTCTAACGACATTGTATCCAGATGCAAGCACATTGCATTTTCTAGAAGTTCCTTTTGTTAAGTTTTCTGTATACATATATGACCTTTTTACACCACGAAAAAATTCTCCAGAAGCAAACAAATGATCTTCACCATTAATAGTTTTTACTTCCATGGCCCTAGGTCGGAAACCAAAATTAGTATTACCACCTCCTAATTCTTTATGATTTATAATTTTGACACATTGACCATCAGAATTTAGCATTACAATTTTTCCATTATGTTGCCCATATTCAGCTACAAAAATAATTTCACCATCTAAGCCTTTTACATTATCTGAAACTGCTAAATGATTAGAGGTATTAATACTTGATGGCCAACCGTCACAAGCTCCAGCTATATTTTCTCCTCTAAATTTACCATAAGCACTATCTCCAAACGTTGTAACTCTAGAGTCTGTTGCAGGATCAATTTTCATGAGAAATTGTTTTTTATTCAAAACAACGATGCTACCATCAGAAAGCACAACAAGATCTTCGGGTTTTTCTAACAAATAGTCTGATGCTATAGATTTACTCATACTATCAGAGGTATCTAAAAGAATTAATATATTTGCAGGAACGTCTCCTGTACCTGATCCTGGAGGAGTTGGTTTTGAAAAAGCATTTTGATTAAATACAAATAAAAAAAAGAAAAATATAAATTTAACAAAGCGCATAAAAATAATTATTAGTAGTTCTCTCTCCAGCTACCTTTATACACCTCAATTTCTCCTGCATCTGACAGTAAAGTTATTAAAGTATCTTTTTGATCTGTACTATCAGTTGTTATATTAGCAAAAAGCGTGTCATTAAAGACAACAAGTCTTGAGAGTATCCCTGGTTGTAAATAATAACATCCCGAATAATCATCAAATCTACTTTCTTCACGAACTGTTTTTTGTGCATATACTAAATTTTCAGATGTATTAGTTCCACATTCATCGTCTGCTGAACAAATAAATGCATCACCTACGCCACAGGCAGCAGCTCCAGCAGGAGGTTCATAAATAGGGTAATAAACAGTTCCCTTGTATACAGTTGGGGATGCAGAAGCCTTTCTATATCTGTTTGAAGTAGATTCTTTTGTACAATCCTGACCTTCGCATATATCTCCTTCAAATTTTCCACCCCATGGATGATCTAATTTAAACATCCATGCATCTCTATTTCCTATTGCACATTCGTGATCTCCATGTGCCCAGTTATAATGAGTATGCGCACAATTATCTTCATCGTCTATAGTTTTTACATTTCCATCTTTTACATCTTGTATTGTTATATCCGATATATCTGAACCAGCTAAATGAACAAAATTAGGAAAATTTCTATCTCTAATTCCATATATAACATTGTCCATGAGTGCATCTTTGCCAGCAATATCGCTATAATCTCCAGTGGAACCAAAAAGGAAAAGATTTTTTGTATCGGTTCCAAAAGCTGCGTCCATACCAAAATAACTTAATCTACCATTTCTATGATTTGTATTTAAATAATATAATGTTGTCGTGTCATACAATTCAATGCTCCCTCCAAGTCCATCTTCTTTAGCACTAGTTAAATTTATCTTTGTAATTTTTCCTTCAAGGTCATTTATATAAACCATTGCACCTCTCCATTTAGCTCCTCTAAATGTATCAGGTGTAATTACAACAGGATCTCCAAGAATTGCATTGTGTATATCAGGTTGAATTAAATTGCCATCATCATCTCTAACAGATGTATCTAAATCAACTATTTCAATAGGTCCAGCAGTTACTAATGCTCCTGGTGCTGTTGCCATATCTGAAAGGTTAACTAAAAAAACACCTGATCCTATGCCATTCGCTTGTCCAAAGCCTCCTGGTAATACAGCCGTATATATATCGTTCGCAGGATCTTCGTCTACTGGCAATCTTATTATTCTTGGAGTCGACCAAGTTTCTCCTAACTTACTATAATCGTATTGCTTGTCTTCGGTACCGGTTGGAGGTAAACTTATTCTAAATGAATCGCTTGAATTCAAATCAGTTTCCGGACTTGTGCTTATATTATAAACTCTTTCATCTTTAAACTCAATTACTGCAAAAGCGCCGTCCTGAGTAAAACTTTCAACTGACAATGTTGGATCTTCTGTTTCAACTATAAGTGAGCCTGGATTGTCAAGTATAGACTGTGGAATATTAAACTTAAACGTAAATTTTTTTCCTTTATAGCATGATGCTGTTCCATCGATATGAAAGCTTCCTGAAGATGCTTCAGTATTTTCTTGGCATATCGCAATATTATCTCTTGCGTCAGTTGTGTCACCTGTATCATCTGCTGCAATATCCGTAAGGTAAGCTCTTTGTTCATTTCGATTAGCTCTTTCAGCTTCTAAAGATTCTCTTACATGATATGTTCCACTTTTATATATCATGCTTTCAACTGCTTCATCGTCGTTAAGAATTTTACCGTTGCTTTCAGCAATTAGAATTTTACCTCTTTCTTTGTCATTGTAGAGTGAAAATAGATGAAGTGGTTTTAATGGATCAGTAACTTGTAAAACTGAAAAACCATTGCCACCTCTACCATAAGGTATAAACAATATTGTATGCCAAGATTTTTGGCCTACTTCCTCCCATTCACCATTGCTTTTTAATCCTCTAATAAACATATCGTGTACTACCGGTGAACCATCAACAGCAAAAATTGCATTGGTGCCTCCTCTACCGCCAGGCAATCCATCAAGATCTTCGTTTATTAGTTCAGGTAACCTAGCTGCAATAAATGGAGGAACAAAGGCCCATAACTCTTTTCCTTTTCCATCTTCAGTAGGATCAATAGCATGCAACATTCCATCATTTGCTCCCACATAAATAACTCTTTGTCTGGTCTCATTGCTCAGAGCAAAACTTTGATAACCATTTATTGATCTCCAGTAAGCTTCTTGGTTATTGGCTGTAAAAAATGTATTGGCACTCGGTTTACCAACTTCAACTAATTGTGAATGATAAATATCGCCTAAAACGTGACTTCTTATATTGTTAATTTCTTTACAACCTCCATATGCAAAATAATCATATCCTCTAACAAAATTGATAAGACCTTTAATATCATCATCATTGCCATCCTCTACTCCAGGCTGATCTTTGCAATTTGAATCATCATTATGATAATCTGAAACAGAATTTCCTAGTACTCTAAAAAGCTTATCTATATGTGTTTTATTTGCGACTTTAAAATTATTCCAGTTACCAATATAAGGTGCGTTTTCCATAGCAGTCCAAATGTTTCTCCCAACTTCGCCTAATTGAGCTTGAGCTAGGATCGCATCCGCAGCATCCCAGTTTTGCATTTTTGATAGGTCGTGTTCTATCTCATTAGTTTCTGATATATGTTTTCTAACTAGGTGACCTGTCCATTCTTTAAATGTTGTATGTTCAAATTGTGCTTGGAATAAATCACCTTTACCTTCTATGTTTGCTGTAATTGCTGGAGCTGAAAAAGATAATTTGCTAGCTATAATTCTTTCAATTTCACTTTTAAGTTTTGTAAGAAGAGCCGAAGGGTCATCAGCTACTATTGTTGCTCGACAATCAGGATCTCCCAAATTATCACATGAACCTGCTCTTGCTGCTTCATCAAATTTGTCCATACCTTTGCCACTAATTCCACCTCCATAAGCAACAAAGAGAGTTTTGACACAAAATTCTGTTCTTAATTTTTCAATTAAAGGTATTGCTGTTCCTTGATGTCGCCACGCACCATCACCAATAACAATTACATAATTTAATAAACATTCTGAAGTACAGTCAACAAATTCATCTTTGAAGTCTCTAAAATATTCATAGCCCATTTGAGCAAAAGCATTTGCGTCTGTACCAAATTCTAAAACCATATCATCAACTGCATCTATTATTCGTTGTGAGTTATTTTTAGAAATTCCAACTTTCAAACAAGAACTTGTATCACATTGCGTCGATTGTCCAAACGGATGTCTAACTCTACCCCATCCTCTGTAGTAGTCACAATTATTATTACATTTCCAAAACGATTTTTTCTTTGGATTGCCTTTTCCGAATGGGCATTCTTTATTGCATGTATATTCGCATTGGGCACACCACTTGTTTTTTGCTTTACCACCCTTTTTTTTCTCTGTTCCTGCATTCCACCACCCATAACCAAAACGTGCACCTGTAAGTAAAGAACTGTCGGTAACAATTTTCTTTATAGCTATTTGTGCACCTTTTGCTCTTGAAATTTTACTACTACCCATTTCATCAACCCATTGTATGCTTCCACCACTTATGTCAAATTCTTGTATAGATATTTTGCTTCCGGCTATCCAAACTCTGTCATTTGAAACGTGAATCGCTGATGGAGAAAAAAGATTTATTTCTGAACTAAGCGCTTCATTGGCAGCGCTCGCTGGTGTTTCCACTCTACTCATAGTTCCACCAACTTCTATATTTGTGGTACCTGTTTTTGTAACTGTTAATTTACTCTCTGAGATTGTTAATTTTTGTAACTTGTGATCACTGCTAGTAAGATACATTATTGTTTCTGACTGTGGATCAAGTTGTATTCGAGTTGGAGAAGCAAAAATATTGCCCGACTGTCCTGGTTCAAATTTTTTTAAGGCAGTATCAGTAGTTGAAGGACAATAACCTTGATTTGCATCATAAACAACGGGATATCTCCAAATTTTTCCTTCGTCTACCCAATATGCATATGCTGCACTATCAAAATTATTACTTGGATCAATTTGTAGAGCTTTGCCATGCCAAATTCTATCTATCACTTCACTCGATCTTCCTGCAGCATCGCACAACCCTTCGCTTAGAGTTGTTAGATTTTTTGTGTACCAAAATGGAGTGTAGTCATATCCAGAACAAATCTTTTTCTTCTTCTTTCCTCTTCCTGTTGTCTTTTCACCATTACAATGTTTATAGTATCCAGTTACAACCATTATATCGTTACTATCCTTTGTAGCTATATCCATTGATTTAAGTATAATACGGTCATCTTTTCCTTTTCTTACGCCTCCTTTACTAAATCCTAAATCACTTGAGCTTATAACGTGGATGCAATTACCATCTGCATCTACTCCAACTACATTGCCAGTATTTTCTCCAACACCATAAATAACTTCATTTGTACCCTGACCAGATACTTTCTTTGAAATGTGTACAGCACCTACACTACGCAATCGAGAATCTACCTGGCCACTATGTAAAGAACAACTTGTATCTTTCTCATCACCCAAAAATTGCTTTTCACCATCTGCAAAATTTTCATCATACAATTCACTGGTATAACTAAATTTTGATAATCCTTCTGATTCACTTTGACCAGTTACAACATCCCCACTATCAAGTAAAACTATACCTCCCGGAGCTGCCATCGATTCTCCACCAAAAGGTTTGTTTTGCATACTTGCCGAGGTATCCAAAAGAATTAATATATTTGCTGGAGTATCACCCGACCCTGAGCCTGGAGGTAAAGGTTTTGAAAATGCATTTTGATTTAATATAAAAAGTAATAAAATTAACTTAATTAATAATATTTTAAAAAATCTCCCTAATATTTGGTAATTCATTTTATTATCAATATTTTTAAAATCTTTTAACATATTATTAAAAACTCCTTCCCATTTCTTCGTTTGTTATAATTAATTCTTCGTCAAATTTTTTTTTTCTAACTAGTTTTTTATTATAATAAAATTCATTTTCATTAGTCTTCCAAGAAATACGGCCTGTCCAATCTGAACTTTCAATTTTTTTTGTAAGAATTTCGTAATTTTCTTTAATATAATAATGAATCAATTTTTCTTTAAGATTAGGATCTTCGATACTGGTAAAAGCATTTATTACAAAGCCAGCAATATAATCCCCTGAAATTAGTATTTGAACTTCTCCATCTTCTATTCCATATCCTGGACATATTGCTGTAAAATCTATTTCAATATACGAATCATGCACAGAATCTTCATTTTCTTCTGAATTAACAATCTCTATGGGTTCGCCAAATATTTCTGTTGCTTTCGAGCTGTCGCCACCAATCTCAATGTCAGCAAAAGCACATTCTTCAGCATATACAGTGCTATAACTTAATAGGTTTATTATTGTCAAAATTATTAAAAGTTTATATTTTTTCATAACTATTTAACTTGGCATCACTATAATTGTTTCTAATGGAATTAATATCTCTATATTTCCATTGTGCGGTTTTGCGTCTTCGTCATCGTCATCGTCATTACTTTGTCCATAAAATATTCCACAAGAATAAATTTTATAGGCTGTCCCTTGTGCATCTGAAGTGGTTGTTGTTTTTGCAATACTGGCTCCACTTCCTTTATATGCTGCTGTTCCAACATTCATTACAAAGAATTCATATTCAAATCTTTTTAAATATTTAACCTCTTTTTTTGCTATTGAATTTGCTTTTGCAGAAAAACCAAGAGTGGCATCTGTTTTTTCAACTAAGAAATCTGATCTATAGCTCGTACAGCCTATATAATCATCATCACATGTTTCGCTAAGCAGAATAGGTCCAACGATATTAATAAAGTTATCTTTTTTAGGCAAAGTGCCACTACCTGTAATTTGATATGTTTCGTCTACAGCAATATTTTTAAAACTTTTCATACAATCTGTTTTTGGTATTTCTGGTATTGTGCCATCGGATTTTTTTACAGGGTAATCATTTAATGGTGGTCCTCTTAAATATTCATATCTAGTCATATTGTTACTATGTGAGTGATAGTTTCCTACGGAATTGTCATACGCTTCTTTTGCAGCTTCGTACGCTTCTAACTCAGCTGGTGTTGATCCTTCTGGAGGAGCTATCGCTGCCGTTGAGGACGGTATATCACCAATTTTTATCCAAGGTCCTAAATACTGGTCTATCACCCATTTCTCTCCTTGCATTAAACCTGTTTCAGCAACATAAAATGCTTGTTGATACTGATCACTATTGTTGTTGCTTTGGTGGTCTGTTGAAGTGATTACTATTAGTGATCCACCCATTAAAGACATAACTAACAACAACACTAGAGATAAAATTAATGCAAAACCTTTTTCTTTTTTTCTGTTCATGTCTATATTGATCCTATGTTTCTTGTATGAACTGTAACAAAAATTGTATCACGAAAAAACTTATCAAATAACTCAACAGCTTCACGTCCTAAAGATTTAATAATTCTCGGCTTATTACTATCTGCTAAATTTCTAAAAAAACCTTTTTTGGCACTAGACCTAAATGTCAAACTAACATCAACTGATCTAATATCATAAATATTTTCTGCATTAGATACTGGGTCAGCTTTTATTATTTGTCCATATTGGCCGATAGCAGTAAAGGACATATCTGTTAAATATTCTCTTACTAATTCTCCCTGATAACATTCCGGACAATCAAATTTCCAATCTCCAAAACTTGCAGCTGGATCTAAAATGTTTAATGGTTGGACCCAACTTTCTTTTGATCTGTAAAGACCATAATATTGATCACCACCTTTGCTTAAAGCTCTTGCAAAATATGTAATTCTATATTTTTTATAAGGTTGTTTATCAGTTTTAGCCATTTCATTGGCATCAAAATCACCATAAACAATATGAATTCTATCACAGCACATTCTATTTAATTCAGCATCAGCTTCAATTGGATCATAGCCTGGTTGAACTTCTGCAGTTCCATAATCTAAAGTGTCAGGATAAATTACAATTGGAGCCATACTATCTTCTCTATCTGCTTCATTATCACCAGCGATAAAAGTTAAATATTCTTGTCTTGGAATTCTTTCCTCTAAAGGCTTTGATTCATTTTCAGCGTTAAAACCGTAATAATATTTAAATCCTGCCATTCTTATATCTCTCATTAACATTGCAATTACATCTCTTCCTGAACGGCTAACGCTAGCAACGTCAGTAACTTGAGAATAAGAATTGTTAACTACAGTATACGTGGTATACATCGCTGCAATTATAATAGATGAAACAACAATTCCAATTAACATCTCTATTAAAGTGACACCAGCTATTTTTCTATAATTCTTATTCACCTATCCTCCGTCACTTTGTTTAACTTTGTAATCAGTCTGGAAATAAAGAAATTTTCTTTTTTTTCCATCATTTAAATTAATTTGGATTCTTCCTATCAACATTGATTCATCATAAACTAATTTATTTTTTAGATCGCAACTAATTGTGTGACCATGTTGATTTGTATAGTCGTCCCAAGCACACATCTGAAAAATTTTTATTGATTTAAAATCTTTGTTACTTCTGCATTTAACTACTTGGTCTTCTTCTATTACTTTCGTCCATTTGTTTATTTTATTTCTTGCAGCATCTTTGTAAGTAGAAGCTTCATTAATTGCCGTATAATCTTCTTTTCTTGCAAAGCTACTTCTATCTGCACACTGTTTAACTTCAATTTTTGCTAAATTAGCACTGGCTGCACCACATGTATTCTCACCAGTGCCTAAATCCTTGTAAAATTCAGCAAATTTTTTACATTCTTCATCGTCTAAATATGCTTTGCCACCTTGATAAATAATTTCTTTTTGTTCCTCTTCAGTTATTCCACCTATTGTATCTTTATATCCTATAAATCCTTCAGCTATCATATTGACCAAATAATTTGCCTTGGTTCTTTCTCCAGATACATGAATAGAGTTTACGGAGTAATTTACCATTTGAAATACAGCTATAAAACCAATTCCCACTATAACTGTTGCCATCAAGGCCTCTAGTATCGTTAAACCTTTTTGGTTTTTATATTTTATTTTATTGCGCAATAAATTCATCATCACCTAAATTATACTTATATAGCGTTAAATTTCCAAATCTTGACCAAGATAAAGCATATAAAAATTCAATATTATCTGCAATATTTCCAGTTTCATCTGCACAAGAAACGTTTTTATCTTCACATATATAAATTGCCCAAACACTAGAACCAAAATATGCATTATCATTTATCAAACCTCCGGTGGTACCATACAAGGATCCATCCTTTGAGAAACAAACAGCAGCCTCATTGCCAATATTTAAATTTATATTTTCTAGGGTGAATGCTGCTACCTCTGGTTTGTCATTAACCTCGCCATCGTCATCCCAGAAATCACCAGCGAGACCTCCACTTTCCATTAAACACCTGGTTGCTGAATCATTCCAAATGTCTGCTCTATCACTTTTTCGTTGTGGAATACTTTTTTGTTTCATTCCTCTGGAAACAAAACTAAAGCCTGTAATTTCTGTTTCACCCACGTCATCTTCTTCGGTATTTGGACTTATATAAACTTGAGCAAAACCATAAAGTCCTCTTTGCACTTGAGCAGTGGTGTTTAAAAAAATACCTTTTATTCTTTCTGCTGCGTTTTTTACTTCTCTATCTTTTCTCCATTGAGAAAAATTTGGATAAGCTATCCCTGATATTATTCCAACAAGTACTAATACAATTAATACTTCAAAAATTGTGAAACCTTTAATGTTCTTTGCCAGCGCTCGCATCTATTTTACCTGTTTTAACAAGTTCTTCTAATGACTTCTGCATGGTTATCATACCATCTTTTACAGCAGTCTGCATGATGCTTGGGATTTGATGTATCTTTGACTCTCTTATCAAGTTTTGAATTGGAGCAGTACATTTCATAACTTCAAAAGCACCGACACGACCTTGGCCGTCTTTTGTTTTAAGTAGTCTCTGCGTAACAACCATTTTTAATGAAGTTGATATTTGTGCTCGTATTTGAGCTTGTTGCTCTGGAGGAAATACGTCTATAATTCTATTTATTGTACTTGGAGCACCACTGGTGTGCAATGTTCCAAAAACTAGGTGACCTGTTTCAGCTGCTGTTAATGCAAGTGAAACTGTTTCTAAATCCCTCATCTCACCAACTAATATAACATCTGGATCCTCCCTTAACGCAGCTTTTAATGCACTTGCAAAAGTTTGTGTTTGTTTTCCAACTTCTCTATGAGATACAATGCTTTTAACATCTTTATGTATAAACTCTACAGGGTCTTCAACTGTAATTATATTTGAAGTTCTTGATTTATTTATTTCGTTAACAATTGCTGCAAGCGTTGTTGATTTACCAGATCCCGTGGGGCCTGTTACTAAAACTAATCCTTTGTGCATATCAATAATG
>MDSW01026522.1_pt1 | contig 14331 bp, 9 predicted proteins | sample 811171 | NCBI WGS metagenome assembly MDSW01 (sample SAMN05326641, study PRJNA326480) | marine metagenome | isolation source: seawater | place: Atlantic Ocean: North West | collected 2012 | reverse complement strand
CGGTCAACGACGGCCCGGTGGCGACGGACGACACGGCGACGACCAGTGAAGACACCGCGGTCACGCTGGATCTCACCGCCAACGACACCGATCTGGACGGCGACACGCTCACCGTCACTCAGATCGACGGCCAGGACATTGCCGCTGGTGAGTCGGTTGATGTCGGCTACGGCACGGTGACCCTGAACGAAGACGGCACCGTCACGTTCAACCCGGATGAGAACTGGAACGGCACGGAGACGTTCGAGTACACGGTCTCCGACGGCACGGACACCGCCACCGCCACAGCGACGGTCGACGTGGGCGCGGTCAACGACGGTCCGGTGGCAAGCGATGATGCGCTCTCGGGGACTGAGGACGGGACAATTACGTTCTCGGCGGCCGATCTGCTTGGCAACGACACGGATGTTGATGGAGATACGCTAACAATTTCTTCGTTCGAGCAACCGGAGCACGGTACCATCGTCGACAACGGTGATGGCACGTTCACCTTCACGCCTGATGAAAACTGGAGCGGCGAGACCGATTTCACGTATACCGTTTCGGATGGCCAAGGTGGCACCGATACAGCGACCGTTTCGGTTACGGTCGATGGTGTTGTGGATGAAGCCGATCTGACCCTTACGGACGCGGCAGGAAACGAAGATACAGCCATCGCACTCGACATCGACGTATCCAGCGTTGACGACATTTCTTCGATTACGCTGAGTGACATCCCGGACGGGGCCATTTTGTATGACGCTGCCGGCAATGAGATTGCGACGGATAATGGCTCTGTCGAACTGACCGAAGGTCAACTCGACGGGTTGTCGATCAAGCCGCCGGCAGATTCCAACGAGGACTTTTCTCTTGGGATTGAAGTCACCACTGAGCAGGACGGCCAGACTGTAACGGTCGACGGCAGCATCGATGTCAGTGTTGCCGGTGTTGCGGACGCGCCGGAACTGAGCGCGTCGCTAGGTGAGCCGACGATTACACAGACAGGAGGTGAGGAGGTCGAGGTTACGATCGACCACACCAACTACAACACCTCGGACTCAGGGTTCTCCGTGGGTGCGCGCACGATCAATCAGGACGGTACTTTGTCCGACGCCTCGTCGGATAACCTGAGCTACAATTCCAGCCCGGGTGGGTTCGGCGTTTCCGGTGGCGCGTCCGGTGCCGATTCGGAACTTGGTTACGACTCCAGTAACGACGTGTCGGAAGAGATCGTCGTTAGCTTTGATGATGACGTCACCTCGGCGGACGTGTCGTTTGCATGGATGTCGGATAGCGAACATGCGACGTATGAAATTTATCGCGATGGCGTGAAAGTCGGTGAAGGTGAAGTGACGGGCGTGACCGATAATGTTGACGCGCCGATTACTTTGACCGCGGATGACGGCGGGTCGTTCGACCAGATCGTGTTCTCAGCGCCTGGTGAAGACGATGACTATCTCATCCATTCCATCAGCTTCGATACCGTCCAGGGCGGTGAAACATCGGTTGAGTACCCGCTGGATATTTCGGCGAATCTTACGGATATCGACGGTTCGGAAAGCCTTACGGTTACCGTTGACGATTTGCCGGACGGCGCGGTTCTCAGCGCCGGTGAGCAGAACGAAGACGGTAGCTGGACCCTCAGCGCCGACGATCTTGATGGCCTGACCGTTACGTTGAGCGGCGACAATGCCGGTGACCCCTTCGACTTTACGGTCAGCGCGACGTCGACCGAAGACGATGGCGATACATCGACAGTTTCCACGACAATTAGTGCCGGCGGTGCGGAACTGGATCAGACGGTGGAAGGCACCGAGATCGACGCCGCTAATGCAGCCGGTAACGAAGACAGCGTGATTGCGCTTGATATCGATGTGACGCAGCTCGATACGGACGGCTCGGAAACGATGACAATCACGCTTTCCGATATTCCGGACGGCGCGACGCTCTATGACGGCGACGGTAACGAGATCAGCGTCTCGAATGGTTCTGTCGAGCTGACGGAAGCGCAACTGGATGGCCTCTCGATCAAGCCGCCGGCCGATTCCAACGAAGACTTCTCACTGACGGTCACGACGGTCACGACCGAAGATGCGACAGGGGAAACGATCACCAATTCGGCATCGCTCGATGTCGACGTGACCGGTGTTGCCGATGCGCCGACGCTGAGCGCAAGCGTGGGCGAGGGGTCGCAAGTCGGCGGAACGACGAATGTCGATGTGTCGGAGAACACGGTTTCCGCTGCCGGCACCGCCGGTGCGACCGTCACGGTTTCAGGTGTGCCCACAGGCGCGACGCTTTCGGGTGGTACGGACAACGGTGACGGGACCTGGACACTGGATGCCGAGGATCTCAGCGACCTGACGATTACACCGGCGGATGGTTCGGACGATGACGTCTCATTGACGATCACCGTCGAAGGACCGGGTGGTGCGGGCGAGAACCTCGTCACGGAGAACTTCTCTTCAAACGCCGATGGCTGGAGCGGAGAGAGCGGCTGCGTGAACGGTGCCATGCAGATCGATTACAACGACAACGCCGTGAAGACCTTCGACTTCGGCGAGGATCATGCCGGTCAGACGGTCACCATTTCCTTCGATTACGACGCATATGGCGGCTGGGACGAAAGTGGAAGCCACACGGACTACCTTGAGGTGTCCGCCAACGGTACGGAAGTCATTAACGACTCCGACGGCTGGGGTAGCCATTCGTTCACGGTAACGCTGGACGAAAATGGTCAGGCGCAGATCGGGATCAGCGTCGATACGACGTCGTCCGGTGAGGGCATGTATATCGACAACTTCAAAATCGTAACTGGCGACGACTGGAATACGACGCTGGCGACGGAATCCGTTGATGTCGCCATTGAACCGGAAATGGTCAGCTTCGACCTCGATATTACGTCCGGTCTTCAGGACACGGACGGTTCCGAGGCCTTGTCGATGACGATCGACAACCTGCCGGACGGTGCCGTGCTGATCGACGGCAACGGTAACGAGATCGAAATCACGGACGGCTCGGCGGACATTTCCAATGCCGAGCTTTCCGGGATGACGGTCCAGGTGCCGCAGGGTACCGCCGACTTCGATCTCGCTGTTAATGCGACATCGACCGAGAACGACGGCGACACGAACACCGTGTCGACGACGCTCAGCGTGGATGTGCCGGAATTCGATACGACAGCCGAAGGCGCGACGATTACGGAAAACGATGCTTCCGGCCTCGAAGACTCGGCCATCGCGCTCGATATCGATATCGATATGACGGATGCGGATGGATCCGAGACGCTTTCGGTTACGATTTCGGACATTCCGAATGGCGCAGTTCTGACTGATGGTGATGGTAACAATATTACCATCACGGACGGTTCGGCTGAACTGACGCAGGATCAGCTCGAAGGGCTGACGATCACGCCGCCGACAGACAGCAGCGATAACTTCGACCTCACCATCACGGCAACGACGACGGAAACGTCGACCGGCGATACGGCGACCTCGACGGCGACGCTCAGCGTTGACGTAACCGGCGATGCGGATGCACCTGAACTCACGGTCGACGTAGGTGAGGGGGCGACGACCAGCGCCAGTCCGACGCCGGTTGCCTACTGGAACATGGACGAAACGAGTGGGACCACTCTTCATGACCAGATCGGGGATCACGACGGACATTCTTTCGGCGAAGTCTCGGGCTCAGGGCATGGCTATCAGTCAAGCGAACTCAAGGACCTGGACGACGCTACCAATATTCATTCCGGCTCGGGTGCTGGCGTACATGATGAGGTAACGGCGGAAATGAACACGTCCGCCGAGTTTGACGACAAAAAAGAAGACTTCATTCAGGTCGATCACAGCGACGACCTGAAGCCCGAGAGCGGTACGCTGACGATGTGGTTCAATTCAGACGAAGGCGATGAAGGCTGCCTGGCGTCGTCCGACTCCTCGGGATACGACGACGGTGGTCATTTCAATCTGTCGATCAACTCCAGCGGTCAGCTTGAACTTCGAATGCAAGACGAAAATTCGAGCCATACGATTTCCGGGGGCAGTGTGTCGTCCGGCGAATGGAACCAGGTTACCGTATCCTGGGGCGAGGGCGGCATGAAGATTTTCCAGAACGGAGAACTCGTCGCGTCCGATCCGAGCTACACGGGCGGACTGCAAGGTAACCAGAATCCTTGGACGTTCGGTGCTTCGCAGACGCACAGCAGCGACAATACGGCGGACAACCTGCAGGACTTCTTCGACGGTCACATCGACGATATCGCGATTTACGATACCCCGCTGACCGACGAACAGGTCCAGGATCTTTACGAACTCGGCGTCGAGGACATGATGACCGAAGGCGGCGGTGAAGAGATCACGACCTATCCGGTGACGATCACAGCAGACCTTACGGATACTGACGGTTCGGAAACCTTGTCGATCTCGGTCAGCGATTTGCCGGATGGCGTGACGTTCAGTGCCGGTACGGATAACGGGAATGGCAGCTGGTCGTTCTCGGAAGCCGATCTGGACGGGTTGGAAATGACCGTCCCTGGCGGAACGGCCGCCTTCGACCTGAATGTTTCGGCCACCGCGACGGAAGCGGATGGCGATACGTATACGGTGACGGCGACGTCGTCGATCGACGATCACGTTTCCGCCAGTGACGGTATCGATATCGTCGATCCGGGCAGCTACGACCAGACCGGTACGGGCGGCAGTGACACGCTCACGGGCTGGGGTGGTGACGATGTCATGGCCGGCGGTGACGGCGATGACAAGATGTTCGGCGATCAGTGGTGGCACGATGGCGCCGATGGCGACGACACGCTGTTCGGTGGCGCCGGCGACGATACCGTGTATGGCGGTGGCGGCGATGACGTCATTGACGGCGGCGCTGACGATGACCAGTTGCACGGCGATCTTTGGTACGATGACGCTGGCGGCGGCAACGATATCATCGATGGCGGTGCCGGGAATGACACGATCGACGGTGGCACCGGCAGCGACGTGCTGGACGGCGGCGAAGGCAACGACATCATCTATGGCGACCAGGTCGGATATGAAGACGACGGTGATGGCAACGACACCATTTACGGCGGTGATGGCGATGACACCATCTATGGCGGCGGTGGCGATGACGTCATCGAAAGCGGCGCCGGGAACGACGAAGCCTATGGCGGCAGCGGTGACGACCTGTTCATCTTTGGTGCCGGTGACGGTGCCGATTACTTCGATGGCGGGAATGGTTGGTCGGATACGATCCAGCTCGACGGTATCGACGGCGGTCCGGGTGGTGATAGCGGCTGGACGCTGCAACTGGACGACGGCGCGACCTACACCGAGACCGAGGACGGGCTCGTCTTCGACAGCGAAGCTTCCGGCAAGATCGAGCTTGCTGACGGCAGCGAACTGACCTTCGAAGGGGTCGAGAAGCTCGAGTGGTAAGATTAAGAACCACTTTTATATGAACTGGAATGGGGGGTCGCGTATGTCGGGCCCCCTTTCCTTTTGCGCGCTCGTTAAGGCTTTGGCATTCTTTCGTTATGGATAAGATCGGTAAATACATGGTCGAGGCACCGCTTCTCGAAACCAGCTTCTCCGATATCTTCATTGTTCGCGATCCGGATCGTGATGGGTATTTCGCGCTGAAGGTTTTTCACCCGAAAGGCGACAACGTTGGTGAAAAAGCGAAGTACGGTGAGGATTTCTGGCGGGCGCGTTTTGTCGACGAAGCCAATATTATGGCGCGGTTCGATCATCCGAATCTCGTAACTGCCGTAGATGTTGGCGAGACGGAGGAGGGAGAGCCGTACGTTGTCATGCCCTTCATGGAGGCTAATCTTCTTTACGAGATCGGAGAGGATGCGGAAACTCCCGAAGACATCGAGAAAATCTCCAGGGAATGGCGGCCCAGACCCGTATCGCCTCGCCGTGCTGTCGAGGTCTGGCGGCAAATGTTGTCGGGTTTGAGTGCATTGCATGAAGCCGGCCTTGTGCACCGGGATATAAAGCCGTCGAACGTTCTTTTGGACAGTAAGCAACGGGGAAAGGTCAAATTGTGCGATTTCGGCATGGTCAAGGTGCCGGGCGCAAAAGGATCCCGTTCGGGTATCTGGGTGGGAACGCTGGAGTATATCAGTCCGGAACAGCGCAAAAGCGCCCGCGAGGTCGATGCGCGGGCTGACGTATATTCCGCCGGTGTTGTCATGTATCGGATGCTAAGCGGGAGGTTGCCCAAACCGGGGCGCGCGCCTATGCGCGCCGGGCGCTTCGGTATTCCGGAGCGGCTGGTCAACCTGATCGAGCAATGCCTTGAGCCACGCCGACGGGACCGGCCTGCGACGGCAACAGAAGTACTTGAAAAGCTTAACGAAATTGTGCCCAACCAGAAGGTGTTGGCTGACAAGAGCCGTATCCCGTTGCGCACATCCAGCATCAAAGTCATCACCACTTCGCCTTAAAAAAAGAAATACATACTTATAATGTATAGTAATTTTATTTAACAATTTAAATTGACAAATTAAGAGATTTCTCTCATGTTCAATCGTAATAAAGGTGCCTTATCTGGTGCCGAGGAGATTGCACATGTCGATACATATCGCGACAGCCAACCGTCTGACGGACGGGATCGTGGTTTTTCTTGGATACGATGGTGAATGGACCCGACACATCGACGATGCACGTATCGCCGAGCGTGACGACGACATCGCCGAGTTGAAGCTTGAGGCCGAGGCCGCCAGGGAAGTGGTGGGCGCCTACTTGATCGAAGCGGAAGTCAGCTTACCGGAAGGCAGGGGCCGCGTTATCACGCCTCTGGTTTACAAGGAGCGGATCCGCGCTTTCGGACCGTCGGTGCATCCAGCTTTCGCGAAGAAAGTGGTGCCGGAGCACTTCGACCCCCGCGCCGATGCCTCAGCTGTTTTCATGAACGGAATTTGATCCATGTATAAATACGACGATTTCGATCACGCGTTCGTCGCCGAGCGGGTTGAGCAATTCCGCGAACAGGTGGCGCGTCGTCTTTCCGGCGAGTTGACTGAGGATGAGTTCAAGCCGCTTCGGCTGATGAACGGGCTCTATTTGCAGTTGCACGCGTACATGCTTCGCGTCGCCATTCCGTACGGACTTTTGTCATCCACGCAGATGCGCAAGCTGGCCCAGATTGCGCGCACCTATGACCGTGGGTACGGCCACTTCACCACGCGGCAGAATATCCAGTTTAACTGGCCCCGGCTTGAAGACACGCCGGATATCCTGGAGGAGCTGGCGTCAGTTGAGATGCATGCCATTCAGACCTCCGGTAACTGCATTCGGAATGTCACCGCGGACCAGTACGCGGGTGTCGATCCTGAAGAAATCGACGATTCCCGTGTGTGGTCGGAATTGATCCGCCAATGGTCGTCGCTGCATCCGGAGTTTTCGTTCCTGCCGCGTAAATTCAAGATCGCGGTGACCGGGTCGCCGCATGATCGCGCCGCGGTCAAGTTTCACGACATCGGATTGACCCTGAAGCGCAGTGACGACGGAGAGGTCGGTTTCGAGGTCCTCGTCGGTGGTGGCTTGGGCCGTACGCCGATGATCGGCCGCACGATCCGCGAGTTTCTGCCAAAAGACTATCTGCTGTCTTATCTGGAGGCGATCCTGCGCGTCTATAATCAACTCGGCCGCCGAGATAACAAGTATAAGGCGCGCATCAAGATTCTCGTGCACGAGACCGGGATCGAAGAGTTACGCGACATGGTCGAGGCCGAGTGGGCAGGGATGAAAGAAGAGGGGATCGATCTCCCGCACGCCGAGTTGGAGCGGGTGCGCGGTTTCTTCGCCGATCCCGATTATGCGGATTTGCCCGATCACGATCAGTATCTTCAGGTCAAACAGTTCGAGAATCCGACCTTCGGACGCTGGATGCGCGCGAATGTCGCCCCGCACAAAAAGCCCGGTTATGCGGTGGCGAATATATCCCTCAAGCCGGTCGGTGGTGCGCCTGGCGATGCCACTGCGGCGCAGATGGAAGCGGTCGCGGATCTTGCCGACAAGTATTCGTTTGGCGAGCTCCGTGTTGCTCACGAGCAGAACCTGGTGTTTGCGGACGTTAGAAAGTCCGACCTCTATGCGTTATGGAAAGAACTCGACGATATTCAACTGGGGACGCCTAATCTGGGCATGATCAGCGATATCATCTCGTGCCCCGGGTTGGACTATTGCTCGTTGGCGAATGCACGCTCCATTCCCGTCGCACAGCGGATTCAACGCCGTTTCGCCGATATTAAACGGCAGTTCGATATTGGGGCGCTGACGCTCAACATCTCGGGCTGCATCAACGCCTGTGGGCATCACCATGCCGGCCACATCGGCATTCTTGGTGTCGACCGTAAGGGGGAAGAGTACTATCAGCTCACCCTCGGCGGCAGCGCGGACGAGAATGCCGCAATCGGAAAAATCGTCGGTCCTGCGTTCTCGAGCGCCGAGATCGTGGATGCCGTCGAGACGGTGGTTGAGACGTATCTCAAGGTGCGTAACGAAGGTGAGCCTTTCATCGATACCTATCGGCGGCTCGGGCAGACACCGTTCAAGACGGCCTTGTTCGAGGAGAAACAACATGCCGCTGCTTAAACAGGGTCAACTCACCGAAGATCATTGGGTGCGGGTCGACGATGATGCCGACATCACCGATGAAATTGCGGCCGTGGTCAGCCTCGAACGTTGGCAGGCGGACGCGGGCATATTGAAGAAACGCAATGCGCCGGTCGGCGTTGCACTTTCGAACGATCAGTCGCCCGCCGACATTGCGGACGACCTGGATGCAATCGGTACGGTGTTTCTGACGTTTCCTGCCTACACCGACGGTCGCGCATACTCTCAGGCGCGTCTCCTGCGCCAACGTTATGGCTACAGGGGCGAGATACGGGCCACGGGAAATGTACTCCGTGACCAATACGCCTTCATGCAGCGCTGCGGGTTCGATGCTTTCGAAGTTGCCGAGGGTGCCGATCTTGCAGGTTGGGGACGCGCCGCCCAGGCTATGAGCCATCACTACCAGACCGCAGCGGACGGCGTGAAGGCCGTGTGGGCAAAACGGCACGGCCAGCAGGCCGACGCCTGAATTCAGACGATGACCGACTGATAGTGTCGACCGACGGTCAGGCAACGGCTGTATCTGAGTTCGACCGGTCGTCCGTCGAGCGTTTCTGCAACACGTGAAATTTCGAGAAGGGGTGTCGCAGGCTTGATGCCGAGTTGAGCAGCATCTTCGTTGCTGGCGGCGACAGCGCGCAGTTTTTCTGCAGCGCGGTGAACGGTGATGCCGTAACGTTCCTCGTACATTTGATATAGCTCGTTCGGCACTTCCTCAATCGCGCGTTTGTCGAGGTCGGGAAACCACTGTGCCGGCACGCAGACGGTTTCGGCAATCGCCGCTTTTCCATCCATCTCTCGAATTCGTCGTATCTCAACAACCCGGTCGGCACGCGCCAGATGCAAGGCTTCTGATTCCTCACGATCTGCTCTTCGCCGACGGCAACTCAAAACGCGGCTCTTCGTCGGTAACTCCCGTGCGCCGTCATCGGCGACGATATGAAAGAAGTGAAAAAGTGCACGCTCCGGCGTGTGTGCCGCGACGAAGGTGCCCTTACCCTGGCGACGCACCACCAGATTGCGAGCCGCCAGATCGTCCAGCGCCTTCCGGACGGTTCCCTGGCTCACCTTGAATTCGCCAGCCAATGCGAACTCGCTGGGGAGCATGTCGCCGGGCGCCAGCAAACCCGAACCAATCCGTTCCAGCACGGCGTCTCGGACAGCGGCGTATAGAGGCTGTTTCTCAGGGCGGTGAAACGGGTCGTTCACGGCGAACTCCTCAAGTCTTATATAAGAGTTATAAGAATATCTTGACTCCTGCAAGCCGAAAGGTAGGTTTCTCTCGAAACAACTTTTCCATGGAGGGAACAGTGCCTAAAGCACCAGATTTTCTTGTCCACGAAGTCGAGGATACTGTCGGCGTCGTGGTCGTCGAGACGGTCAAAAAGGGAAGCAACCTTGAAGGCTGGCTGATGGCCAAGGACAGCACGCTCAAGATCAAGAGCAAGGACGCCATTCCGCTGGGCCACAAGGTCGCGCTCAAGGACATCAAGAAGGGCGATACCATCATCAAGTATGGTCACGACATCGGCAAAGCCATTTCCGACGTCAAGAAGGGCGGTCACGTCCACGTCCACAACGTCAAGACGAAGAGGTGGTAATCATGGCTGCCAAGAAATCGAAGAAGGCCCCGGCCACTAAGAAGAACAAGTCTCCGGTCGTCCCCAAGCTCGTCGAGGACGCACCGCTTTATATCCCCGAACCCAAGTACCTCCCGGTGCGCTCGCGTGGAAAACCGACGTTCACCGGTTATCGCCGCGAAAACGGCCGTGTCGGCGTGCGAAACCATGTGGTCATTCTGCCGCTCGATGACCTTTCGAACGCGGCATGTGAAGCGGTTGCTAACAACGTCAAAGGCACGATGGCAATCCCGCATCCTTACGGCCGTCTGCAGTTCGGCGAAGATCTCGAGCTTCACTTCCGGACCCTGATCGGGACCGGCTGCAACCCGAACGTTGCCGCGGTGATCGTCATTGGGATCGAAACAGCCTGGACCCAGCGGGTCGTCGACGGCATCGCCAAGTCCGGCAAACCGGTCGCTGGTTTTGCCATCGAACAGAACGGCGATCACAAGGTGATCTGGGCGGCATCGCGCCAAGCCAAGGAATACCTGCACTGGGCGTCCGAGTTGCAGCGCGAAACCTGCTCGATCGAAGAACTTTGGGTCTCCGTGAAGTGCGGTGAGTCTGACACGACCTCCGGTCTGGCGTCGAACCCGACCGTGGGTAACTTCATCGATAAGATGGACGCCTGGGGCGCCACGACTTGCTTTGGTGAAACATCCGAAATCACGGGTGCCGAAATGGTCTGCGCGACGCGCGGTAAGACCAAGGCGGCGGGCGAGAAGTTCATGAAGACCTGGCAGGCCTACATGGATGAGGTGATCGAGCCCTACAAGACCTCGGATCTTTCCGACAGCCAACCGACCAAGGGCAACATCGAAGGCGGCTTGACCACCATCGAAGAGAAGGCCTTCGGTAACCTGGAAAAGATTGGTAAGAAGGCGAAATACGTCGACGTCCTAGAACCGGCGGAAGAACCGGGAAAAGGCAAGGGCCTGTACTTCATGGATACGTCCTCGGCGGCTGCCGAATGCGTGACCCTGCAAGCAGCAGCCGGTTTCGTCGTGCATCTGTTCCCGACCGGGCAGGGCAACGTCGTCGGCAACCCCATCGAGCCGGTGATCAAGCTGACCGCCAACCCGCGGACTGTTCGGACCATGCGCGAGCATATCGATTTCGACTGCTCGGGTATCCTGCGTCGTGAGATGAACTTCGACCAAGCCGGCGACGGCCTGATCGACATCACGATGCGCACCTGCAATGGCCGTCTCACGGCCGCCGAAGCACTTGGTCATCGCCAGTTCGTGTTGACCAAACTCTACCGCAGCGCTTAATTGGCAGCGGCCGGTACCGACCCCGGTACCGGCCGTTCCCTAATTCGTTTCGAGAAAGCGCATCATGACCGACATCCTCATCACCGAATTCATCGATCAGGGGGCGTTGGAACGCCTGCAATCCGAATTCGACGTTCGTTACGACGTCGAACTCTGGGACAAGCCGGAGGCTATTGCCGAGGCGCTTCAAGGGGTGCCGGGATTAATCGTCCGCAACCAGACGCAAGTGCGCGGTGTCGTGCTCGACAAGGCGGACGCATTGAAATGCGTGGGCCGACTTGGGGTCGGTCTCGACAATATCGACACTGACGCCTGTGCCGCGAAGGGTATCGAGGTATTTCCGGCGACCGGCGCCAATTCCGATTCAGTCGCCGAACTGGCGATGGGTGGGCTGTATGTGCTGTTTAGGCGCTCATATCAGGCAACGGAAGACGTGATCGCTGGCAAATGGCCACGTATGCAACTGCTGGGGCGTGAAGTCGCCGGTAAGACGTTGGCCATCATCGGTTTCGGGTCCATCGGCAAGGCGCTGGCCTGGCGTGCCATGGGTGTTGGCATGACCGTGACTGCCTGGGATCCGTACATCGACATGCAGGATGGCGTCTGGGCTGAACATGGCGTGACGCCGCGCGCGAACCTGGAAGACGTTATCGCGGATGCAGATGCAGTTTCTGTTCATGTTCCGCTGAACGACGAAACCCGCGACATGTTTGATACTGCAATGATGTCGAAGATGAAATCCGACGCCGTCCTGTTCAACCTTTCGCGGGGTGGAATCGTGAATGAAGCCGATCTCGTGAAGGCGTTGAAAGACGGCGTCATCGGCGGCGCTTTCCTGGATACCTATGATGTTGAACCATTGACCGCCGACAACCGGTTCAAGGATGTGCCGAACCTGTTGCTGACCCCGCATGTCGGGGCGCGGACGGTCGAAGCCGACGACCGCGTCTGCAACATGATTGCCGATGCGGTGGCAAATTGCCTGAGAGGGGCGTGATTCGTGGCCCGTTATACTCTTTCCGAACTGCACGATCTTGCGGCAAGCGTTCTTGTTGCCTCCGAAACGTCGTCCGAAAACGCTGCTGCCGTCGCGCGCGCGCTGGTCAAGGCGGACGCGGATGGTATTCCGTCCCACGGCGTATCCCGTCTGCCCGCTTATGCCGATCAGGCCAAGGCGGGCAAGGTCAATGGTTTCGCGACACCGGAAGTAACATCACCAAAAAGCGCGTCCATCCGTGTCGACGCCAGGTCCGGGTTCGCTTACCCGGCCATCGAGGCCGGAATTGCCGCAGCCCTGGAGACAATCAAAGAGACCGGTATCGTTGGTGTCGCTATTGGCAATTCGCACCATGCGGGTGTGGCCGGACACCATGTGGAACCGTTCGCCGAAGAGGGTTACCTGGCCCTCGGCTTCACGAATTCACCCTCGGCGATCGCACCCTGGGGGGGGAGCCGGGCGATTTACGGGACGAACCCGATTGCCTTTGCATGCCCGTTGAAGGACAAGCCGCCGATTGTTGCGGACTTATCCACGTCAAAGGTAGCGCGCGGTAAGATCAAGCTGGCCGCCGACAAGGGGGAGCCGATCCCGGAAGGCTGGGCCGTCGACGCGGACGGTAAGCCGACGACCGACGCAAAAGCTGCTATGGCCGGCTCGTTGTTACCGATGGGCGACGCCAAGGGGGCGGCACTGGTGATGATGGTCGAGATTCTGACCGCGACGTTGACGGGCTCGAACCACGGTTTCGAAGCATCCTCGTTTTTCGATGACAAAGGGCCGGCCCCCCATATCGGTCAATTTTTCATCGTCATTGACCCGGACGGGTTCTCAGGCGGCGCATTCGGGGAACGGATGGAAGTCCTGGCCGACGCGATCCTGTCACAGGACGGCACTCGTATGCCCGGCGCACGGCGGTTTAATATCCGTGAAACATCGGCCACGGAAGGTGTCGACATTCCGGACGACCTGATTGCGGACCTGAAAGCCCGCAGCGCTTGATCACCAATAGCTGAGCGCACCCTCGAAAAGCTTATACAAGTCGTCTCGTTCGATCTGACACGGCGCCAGATTGAGCAGTCGCTTCTGCGGAAACGCGCCATCCGTCAGTTTGTCCAAGTCCGCATTGCTGTAGCCGACGCCCTGCAGGCCATTCGGGATGCCGGTTGCCTTCATCATCTCAATCAGATGTTCGGCGACGGCTTCGCCAGCCTCGGAGGGGCCGGCATCGTGCGTGCCGCCCAGGCAGGCATAGGCTGCGAGGTGCCTCTCCGGTGCGTGAGGACCGGTCAGCCTGAATACCGACGGGGCATTCAAAATAACCGACATACCGTGCGGCACCATTGGCATTTCCTGTGGATATCCATCAGGCTTAAAGTCCTTTACCAGCCCCGAGACGGCATAAGACATCCCATGGGGGAGGTGGCATCCGGCCTGGCCGAACGCGATGCCGGCCAATGACGACGCCCACATAAGATATTCGCGTGCTTCTAGGTTACCTGCGTCCGTAACAGCGGCAACCATGTGCTCACCTACCAGTCTCAATGCCTCTTTGGCGATGACGTCGCTCCATGGGTTGCCACCTTGTGAATAGGGGCGGGCCGAGGGATCGGCGGGTTTTTCACGGACGGTGAAGGGACGTGCCGTCAGGCTCTCCAGCGCATGTGAAAGCACATCGAATGCCGTGGCGGCGATGACCGTTTTGGGAAGGGTATGCGTGACGTGCGGATCGACGAGGCCGAGCGTCGGTTTCAGATGTATGGAAGCTATACCCGTTTTTGCCTTCATCGATAGCAGATCGAAGATCGCGATCCCCGTCGCTTCCGAGCCGGTGCCCGATG
>MDSW01088208.1_pt1 | contig 14332 bp, 16 predicted proteins | sample 811171 | NCBI WGS metagenome assembly MDSW01 (sample SAMN05326641, study PRJNA326480) | marine metagenome | isolation source: seawater | place: Atlantic Ocean: North West | collected 2012 | reverse complement strand
TGTCAATTTTGTGTGCAAGAACTTCCGGAGGATACATCTCCTCAAGAGTTCGTGCATATTGAGGCAGGTATAAACTACGACAACAAACTCCAAATAAATTGTGTTAGACACGATATTGTATTGGGAGTTTGGGAAATTGATGAAAGATATGACACAGACCATTGTTGCAGTTGTGAGGAAAACTAATGCAAAGTTGGAAAGATATTGTTAGAAACTTAGACATTTATAACCTACATGAGCAGTTATATGCTGATATTGGGGAGTTTGATGTCGTAAGTGCTAGCAATATCTCTTTCAACGATGGAATAGTAAGCAGACTAGCAGGTACAGATTGGTATGGAGAAACAGATATTGAAGACATATACTTTCAAAAGTCAAGCGTAATAGTTCCCGAAGATGTTTATTGGTGTGATTGTCATAAACATAGACCATATCAGAAAAAAGTAACAAATATTTTTGAAACAATAAAAAAAGGTAGTAAAACTACTAGACAAGAACAAGCAAATAATTTTTTAGCACACAGAGGTAATTTTGCACATGGCAATCCTAATGTACAAGAATTAAGCAGACATCAAAGAAATGCAGAAGTATGTTACAACTATGAAATGGATGAGTTTACTTATCCAACTAAATGGCATTTAGTAGTTAGTTATTACGAAAGTGGACAGGGTAATCAACAAACAATGTGGGTTTATCCAAATGATTTAATTATAAGAAAACCAAATGCTAGAAACGAATTAACTTATAGGCATATAGACAGTATTTGTAATTATGATATCTATTTAGGTTTTTGTAATAGCGAGGACATAAGACCAATGTCAGAAGACGATTTTTATCAAGATATAGCAAATAATTGGACATGGGATATTGATAATCCTAAAAAATGTCATAATCATGAAATTTGTTCTACTAAAACTAAATTAGAGGATTATATGCCGGATTTTACAGAACTTAAAAAAGAGCATATTAGAGTTACTAAACAAGAAACATTACACAAAACACAAATGTTAGCTTTATATGAAGTTATGAACTATCCCGACCAAGCTGATGAATATATTAAAGAAATGGCTTTAAAAGAGTGGGGAGAGAATATATTTGATGAGGGTTTCTTTTACGCAAGTTTGTCTTCACAAATGATACACGCTATTGCAAAAGAGTTAAAAATTCCTCTTTATGACAAAGAACAAATAGATAGTGAAACATATAAAAAAGGGTTAAATTTAAATGACATAGACAAAATGATGTCTTTTTTTGATAAACAATTTAGTAAGATAAAAGCATATGAATATCAAGAAAATCAATTAAAATACATTTTAGATAACCTATTAACCTTAGGAGTAGATGATATGCCGTTATTAAGGGAGTACGCAGAAACACATGATATCCGTTAAATATGAAAATTTAGATGACATAATACAAGCCGACACCAATCCAAAAGACCATGATTTAGGGGTTTTATATCAATCAATGAAGAGATTTGGGTTTACTAATCCTATTATCGTTAACGAAAGCACAGGAAAACTACTAGCAGGACACGGAAGACTACAAACATTGCAAATGATGAGAGATAATGGGGAAAAAGCGCCCGATAGAATTGAAGTAGAGGTTGATACAGGAGATGAAACCATTGAAAATTGGTATGTTCCCGTACTTTATGGGGTTTCAATGGACAATTTAGCTGAGGCACAGGCATATTTAATAGCAGATAATCGTTTAACTGAGCTAGGAGGTTGGAAACCGATGGATTTAATGGAAAATCTTAGTGAAATTATAGAAGAAACAGGAAATTTAGATGGTACAGGGTACGATTTGGACGATGTGGAAACAATTTTAGGGGATATAGAGCGAGATACCTTTGATGTAAGCGATACAATTAGTGAAATTGATGATGAAACAGAAGTTTCAATCTCAGTTGGTAGATATAAGTTTAAAGTGGACGCTGAAGATTTTTATCAATGGGAAGAGATGGCACAATCGACAACAAACTCTAAAGATATAGTCGATATTGCTGAATTTATTAGAAAATCGCTTGGATTTAAGTAAAGTTTTCGCTGCGAAGCAAGGACATCAAACCAAAAAACCTTATAATTATTGCCTTTATTAATATATAGAACAAGAGTTTTCAAAAAGTCGAAACGCCGACACCAAACCTTATAAAATGGGGATATTCAATGTTTATGGGGTTTATTGTCGTGGCTGGCACCAGACGGAAGAACTCGAAGTACTCCCATAAATAAGACTGTAAGAGTTTTTCGACAATTTACCGATTTTTTTATTTTTTTTTCACAATATCAAAACTTTGTGAATTTTGCTATAAATATCCCTTATTGACTTATAGGGGAAAAGTTTTCAGGATTGCCATCTAAGGACAACAAACCTATGGGATAGAAGTATATTCCAATTCCCATATGCAGAAGTAAATACCAATTCCCATATAGGAATACTCAAATATGGAGGTATATATGCGTATAGCCCAAAATTAAGGTCAAATTTGAATTTCTGATTATAGCTCTCCGCCTCGAATGACCCAGGTGGTCGTCAGTGTTCCTAATGTAGTGTTAGTTGGTGTTAGTTACTAGCGAGTATTTCTACTCGCCAATAACATATGCTATTGCTAAGGCAACTGCAATTGCAATAGGTGCAATAAGTGATTGACCAAATAGCCAACAACTAAAGCATTCTTGCATTACATCTAAGCCTGGGAATAGCCACCAAGGCGTAGTTACTGTATAGAATACAGCGGCTGCTCTATCCATAGTTCACCTCCATTGTTTGTTGTGTATTATTTTCTTGTCTAGCGTGCTCTTCAAGAACTTCCCAATTCCTTGATTGGAAATTTTCATTGAGGTCACGCAATGCTGTAAGTGCATCACCGTCATACTGGTATGCGGTGCTAACCCTTTTCCATCGGCGTTTGATGAACTTAGATAGTTCATCAGTATAACCTTTGGCATTAGGGTTAGTTAGATAGTGTGCAAACATATCAGTATTACTTAGGAACTGCAATGCTTGAGAATATTTCTCATCATTGACAAAGTCCGAAAGTAAGTGAACATACCTCCATGACATATCTAAGAACGCATAGTTCTTGATAAGTCTTTCTGGTTGTTGTACTGATTTGAACATCCTAACTTCTATGGTGTTACCATGACCATTAAAGTTAATCTGGTTATGTCTACCTTGAAACCAACGTCTGTTTCCAACTGCATTACGCAATTGGTCTATAGACGATGATACATTTCTAGCATTGTAAGCACAAGGTTCTCTTTGTGCAATAATGTCTAGAAACGATTTGCCATTTTCAACTACTTGACTTAAGTTCTCCATGAGTAATAACCACATGAATAGCTCAGGGTCAGTAAATGCTGACTTAGGCATATGTATATGTAGACCAGCAGTATCGGTATGAAAGCCTTCAAACTTATCATAACCAATATCTTGCCAGACGGATGCAGCATACTTTGTGAATGCGCTTCTTGTAAATGGTAGTAAGTTAAACTCAACACCATTAACCAAAGAACCGTCACCCTTAGCTGTAATTGGATTAGTGTAATGGAACCAGTCATTGTTTACACGATGAGCATAGTTCTTCATACCATCTTGGACACGCTTGCCCACTATCTCCAGTACATCTTTGACTGGAACATAGTCTCGATAGTATCTATATCTACCACCAGCGTAAGCCTCGCACGAACCATCTTCACATTCACCATGATTGTTGTTGTAACATTCGTCACAACTCAAACCACAGTAACATGATTCAGGTTGCAGACTGCTAGGTAACTCTAGCTCCAATTCCATACCCAAAGGTATGCCTTTAGCCCAGTATCTGGACTGCACTTTCTTCAAGGATTCCATGGTAGCGAATCTACCACGTCTCCTACCAGCTGGTACACCAATGCTGTTTGGATATATATTCCAAATACCACCACGCTGAAAGCCACCCCAAGAGATGGCTTCAGCAGGATTGGTATGCAAAGGATGTTTGATACTTTCTGTATCCCTTGGCATAGTAGTATTTCCTTTCTATGTGTTAGTGTTTGTATATGTTGTACCGTCCACAGTAATGTGTTCGGACTCGAATACAAAGGTACTGTTAATCATTGCTGAAGGCAATACAAGTTCAGTATCATCTTCAGGTATTTCTTCCCAGTAACCAATGTCCTCGAGAGTAATCTCACTATCTTCATCTTCATCCTCTGTCAATGAATCAGCGAGAAACTCAACTAAGTTAGGATAACGTTGCTCTCTCTCAAGAATATACTCATAGAGTTTCTTCTCAATATAGTTAGCAAACGGTACCTCTGCAGGATGTATACTTTCTATCTTGTACTTAGTTGATTGGTTGCCATACTCAGTAACAACTTCAATTAAGCTATCAGTAGGAACATCCTCGTTGTGATTCCAACCTCGTGACATCTGATAATCTCTCTTTGTCATTTCATACAAAGCATCCACGAACTCTAGGTTCTTAAGGATACGATTACCCTTTGCATTAGATTGAAAGTATCTCAACTCAACAGTTTGCTCATGTTGCAGGTTGATACTCTTGTACTTGTCATTGTCTGAACGAGTACGTTGTTTAGCAACTTCTGCAACTACATTGTATGCATCACGAAATGTCAACAAGTCCCATCTGGAATATTGACCATCACCACGTTGGGCAACGGCGTACAATATACCATGTCTGTTGATTTGTAATGAGTTCAATGCAGATAGCATTGCATAAGCATGTCCAACTTCCATAGAAGCCCATGGAAAGTGAATATGTATACCGACATCTGTCTGGTTGAATGCTTTGTAGTTGGCTTCTACAAACTTCCAGAACTTGTCAGGTACAGCATGCCATGCATTGAGTGTCATTGGTTGTGATACATACTCCACACCTGAATCGCTAGGCAAGGAACCATCTCGCTTAGCATGTATCAGTTGTGTATTGATGCCTCCACCAATTAAGTCTTCAAGACCCTCTGGATGAAAGACTTGAACAGTTCTTTCGAACAATTGAAGCCATTGTACTTCATCTAGTAGTCTTGAATCACGACCAATTAACTCAAGCTCAAGACCAAGTGAAACGCCACGGGTATGATGCCACTCATGTCTGCTTGGATGAACTCTGTTGTCTTCACGACACATGTCATCGGCACAGTCACAAGCATCTCTAGCATGTACGTTTACACTAGGTGCGTCAGCAGGATAGTTGTAATACTTACCAGCACGATAGTCAACATAGTGCCATCTTGGGCTCCATGAGTAATCGTTCTTAGTAGTATTAAGTTCCAGACCAATGCCTGGAGGTTCTATCCAACCGTCACTTACTCGGTCGTTATGAACTTGTCTGCTGCTTCTATAGTAGAACTCTCTATAGTCACCCATGTAGTCAATACGAAGGCTGATAATTATTTCAGCTAACGGATTGTCAGATGCATAGATATATGCATTAGGTAACCCAAGACCATGTAGTCTTGCTTGTTGAACTCCACTAATTGGTTCTTCATCTACATAACCACCAGTGTTGGCTTGATTTCTCGAGCCAGCACCAGATTCGTCATCTAAGATAAGGAACTCTCTCAAGTCTGTAACAACTTGTGACTTAACATCACCTGGCACTGTAGCAAATGTATGATACATCCAAGTTAGATACTTACGAGCATCTACTTCGAGTTCAGTTACATTTACATCGTTAGCACCAGCGAATGCTGCTTCGTCTTGATAGTTCTCATCGTCAATGAACTTGACCATGTACTCTCTTGAACCACGAGCATTTGGACTATCCTTACCATGTATATAGTTGACATAATAGTCACTAGCTATCTGTGAGAAAGCTGCTTCATTATCTAAAGTAACTTCTCTTGGATAGACTACAAAAGCCTTCTTATTTGTATTGTAAGAAGTTGTGTGGTATGTATTACAGAAGAAACATATTCTGTTTCTAGTGTTGTTATCATAACCACCCATTGTTTTGTACCATGTAAGGAAATGAGTAGAATACATCTTACGACAGCAGCTACATTCTCTAACGCTTCTGCCACCCCAGTCGTATTCTCTCTGCTTCCATAACTTGTTGCCATAGTCATACCATCTTGCATGGTGATGCAAGTCTTGTTGGTAATAACTTTGACTCATAGTTGTTTGCCAGAGTCTGCCGTTGTTGTCTCCCCACATATAGTCGGATAGACCCATTTCGACTTCATCTGACCTGTCACTCAAATACCCAAGATATATATCACTTGGGATTGGGATAGCAAAATACCTCATTGGAAAATCTTTCCATTGATTTACTGCTTCAGTAGCAGTATGTATTTTGTTCCTTAGGTAGTCATCTTTAGTTCTGTCGAACTTGACACCTTCTGGAAACTCCCAGGCACTGACATTGAATACCCTATTGATAGTAGCCAAGAGGGGGTGAACTTCTCCACCATATCCTCTGTAACTAATATGTCTAGGGCGCAAATTGTCAAGGCCATGTATCTCAGCAGTATCATCTGTGATACTCTTATGATACAAGAGTGCATAATAGGCTTCATCAGAACCACGTTCCCATAGTTCATTAGTGACTTGATAAAATATGTCGTGCATATTTTCAATCAAACGAGGAAAGAACTCCGCGTTGTTGAATGCATCAAGCCAAGACCTATTGCCATCTAATAAGTCAATGACAAGCAACTTGTCATACTGAAACGGAACTGCCTGATTGGAATCAGAATCGTCCCATGCAGAACGATGGTTTTCCTGAAACCAACTTCGGTAGGAGTACTCCATATGATTTCTACCATATGTAGTACGTCCAGGTTCCGATAAGTCAAGACTGTCTTTAAAGTCGTCAAAGTTTAGGACTTGATAGCTCAGCGAACCAAGCTCAAATCCACCACGATAACGTATAAAGTTATCTTGTTGCATTATTTCTCCTTTAGTATTGTTGTGTTTATTCTGTTGGCCATAGAGTAGTTTGACCAGTTACATCTGGTGTAACCTCGTGGTCAATAACTTTCTCTTCGTAACGTCGAGCAAGTTCTTCTGCTTCTATGGTTTCTTGACGAGTAATGTCATCTTCGAACATCATGTCTTCATAATATTCATCAGAGTTTATTCTGTAGTCATAGAAATTGCAGTTCTCTTCGCAAGTTCTATCGTACTTTTCATCCTCGTCTAGTTTGTTACCGCAGTCTGGACAGACTGGATATCCGTTGACATCAAACTCGAAGTACATGCCATCGCATGCATCATCAATTGTTTGATAACCAGATACCTCGATAATGTTCGCAAGTCTTTCGATAAACGAACTATCTTCTAGTAACTGTGGGTCATACAGACCTGAACCCAAAGCAATTGCATCATAGTCTTCATCTTCGTACTCATCAATTCGACTAGGAACTGTCTTCCATGTCTGTTGATAAGAACTACGTGATGTAGGTACTACAGTTGCATCACCTTGTCTGATTTCACTCAAGATGTCTCTATCAGTTCTTGATAGGTCTTGTTCATCATTGAATCCACCAATTGTTCTGTGGTTACTGTATGTTGTAGGACAGTGGTTTTGATTGGACATCCAAACACCATCCTTGTATACACCACGACCAGCATTGACAATGTATGTCTGATGTTTCATTGCAGGGTTTGCATTGAGAACAACAAACTTGTTACCCCAGCCAATCAACTCTTCTACAAGTTCAATTGACCTTGGGTCATCAAGTGCATGTATATCAAAGTTGCTCCAGAAGAGCTCATTGAATCTACGTGTGTCGCTGATTTGTATACCATCGGCATCTGTATCTTTAGCAGTGGTTTGAAACACGCTAGGTAAGATACCGTTGTGTGCAAATACCATATCGTCACACACTTGATTGTCTTGTATAACATTGAACGGGTGAACGTTCTGTACACAAACATCGCCATGTGTTTTGATACGCATATGCATCAACATGTCATTCGAACCATATTCCTTTTGGATATTCTTGAACCATTTCAAGAACGTCTTAAGTTTCATGGTCTTCTTGACCTTGATGTTTCCATCTTTGATGAAAGCGATACCGCCTCCATCAGGGTTGGTAGACCACATATCTCTGAGCTCTTGCTCATCAATTGTGGTACCAGCAGGTATAGATGCTATTACGCACATATATTACCTTCCTTTATTGTGTGTTATTTTGTTAGTTGAGTACAGTTCCAGTAAATGGAAACGGTACTGCGTAACTAATATGTTCGTTTTTAGTACGTATGTAACCATACATACTCATATCAGTTAACATGAACCATGCATAAGCAAGTAAGTCTATCTCTCTAAGTCCAGTAAAGTTACTGTTCTTTCTTAATAGACGTACTGCTTGTAGCACGATATTTATTGCACCAGCTTTGCCTTTAATTGTGCCGCAATCTGCTTCACAAATATCTGCAGTTATGATGCAGGCAATATCCTCAGCTGCAGGAACATGCGTTCTTATATAATAAGCTTGAACTGGGTTCAAGCCCTTATATCCATAGTTATCATAGTTAAGATAAGCCATGAGTTTAGTTGTAGTATTTTGCTTTATCATTGTTTCCTTTGATATAGTGTTATATTAATTTCTACCAATAGCGTTTGCCATAGATAGCGGGTCAAGTAAGTTAGACCTCTCGGCCTTTCGTTCCTCTTCCCTAGCCATCTTGTTCTTTTCAGAATCAAGGTGCCTTTGATAACTAGAGATACCTCTAGCTCGTCGATACTTAGATTTTTTAGACCTAACTGGGCGACTTTCGAATTTCCCAATTATTGCTTCAAAATCCTCAGTACCAACATGTTCTTGTTCAGTTAACCAAACAAGATTAGTATTACTAAGCGATTTAGCCATAGTTTTTCCTTATTTGTTAGTGTTATTAAGCTAACTTAAGTTTCTTAAGTTCGCTAAATTGGGAGTTCATCTTGAATCCCTTAGATGTAGAAGAATAACTCTTTCTTCTATTATCTTGAGATTTGAATGCAATCTGATAATTCTTAATAATCATATCATTATATGCATCATGTAAGATGTCGAACTCACCATTGTTATACGCTCTACGAAGTTTCGCAGTACGCATAAGTTTATAGAGAGCAAACTCCTCTGGATAATTTTCTGCAAGATATGCAAATACCCAACTGCTAGCTTTAGCAAATTGGCCACAAGAAGTATCATCTTCGTTTCTGCAAGCATCATCATGTTGCAGGTCGCCTTTGATTTCCTTGTATTTACATTCTGCAGTAGCTTGGAAGTAAGCCTTGGCAGAACTTAGCCAATCATTCCAAAAGCCTGGTATAGCACATGTATTACATGCACAAGCATTTGGATGTAGGCGATAGTTCTTGTCAAGCACTACCTTGCCACCTTTTACCTCAAGACCAGCTCTACTCTGAATGATTTCTCTTTCAGAGTTAGTCAAACTGTTTCTTGAAGAGGAATTTGTACCTTTGTTCCTTTTCATAAGATTTCTCCTATTTTTGTGTATTATGAATGGGGAACGCCGCCTCGACGTCCCCCTTGTGTTTGTTTACTAACTTGTTTGTTAGTTTGACAAAGTGTATTCTGCATAATCTAATGCAGCTTCTACTTTGTCTACCTTTGCTGTTAGTTCAGCATATTCATCAATAATAGATTTCTGATACTTCATGAATCCCATTACTTCTAACTTGTCATCGTTAAACAAGTTATGAACTTTGATATCAATCTTGTAATCAGTATATCTCTCTTGAATATCAGCATTGATTGCTATCCAGCAATGTGCCAATGTTTCTCTGAGCATTTTGATATATCTGCTTTCACCATCACCAAACAATTGATGTTGTTGTTTTAGAGATTCGCTGATTCTTACTTTTGATTTTGCAATTGCATCATCGCAATAAGTATCGTTGTATCCCATAACAGCAAATGCACAAGATGTGCATTGACCTGAGTCCATTATAAATGGCTCAGCTTCACCCATTGTTGTTCTGGTTTGCCAGCAAGGTAATACTCCATTGATTTCTGAAGCACGAATTGTAGTAGTAACACGCTTACGCTCAACATAACGATTGATAGAAGCTATCTTTCGTATGTCTGTTCTGCTACGACGTTCTTCAGATGGAGTAGGATTGTTACCTACAAAAGGTGTTCTCAATATACCTTCATATGTCAAGATACCTTTAGTAGCCCACTTACTGAACTTTGGAGCTTTACCAACAACACCAATAATGTCATTGTCAGTTAGCCACATTGATTCAATAATCCGAGTTTCTGCCTCAAATGATACAGGATAGTAACACTGTAAGGTAGGGTCTAATGGTGTTTCGTCGGTATGAACCATACCATCTTTACCATATTTGACATTACCTGAATATACAAGTGCTGCTACTGCATCATCTTTATAGACAGTTTTAGTAACTTTGCCATTACTTATGTCAATTTGGTTTGCACGCTTCTTAGCGTACTTACTTCTATTGTCATGAGCTCTGGCAAATTCTATTGCTTCCTCGATGCTAATCTCGGTCGCCATAGTTACCTCCTCTGTATAACTAGCTACTCATTATTCACTAGTCTTACGTTTGGTAGTTGATTTGGAGTGATAGTGTGGATGTCACCAGCATAACTTACTGCCCACTTCTCTCAACTGCCACTTCAATCTACAGATTTGGGGGAGCCGAAACTCCCCCATCTGTTAGCTATACTTCCATAAGTGATATGGTCGTACGTTTAGCTTTTCACGTATTTCTAATTTCTCTTTTAGATATATCTTTCTACTACGATATATCAATCGAACATTAGATACGCCCCACTTAATACCTCGTCTGAAATGCTTAAACTCTTTAAGCACATCAATAACGTATTGGATATCTACCCATTTAAGATATTTCATGGTCCTCCTTTCCTATAGATTCAAGTGGCAGTAGAGGTATCCCCTACTGCCAACACAACTACACAAACTAATTAGGAACACTAACCACCACCCATCTTTTTAAGCCGTAATCAAACATATGACCAATATATTCGAAGACATGCTGTCACCATTGCCAAACGTCTCATACAATGTCACCCTGTTACAAACACTGTACACGCTCCCTATATCACACTTGAGTTTCCAAGTCGATTACTAGCCGATGAGTGGTATGTGGAGCAGGGCAAAGTTCGCTATACTGCGAGAGGTGGTGTGCGTTCACTCTGGTCATACATCATGACACTCCTTACTCCTAACCCATCACGCTTCCCAATCATTTATGGTTCACGAGTACACAGTTGATAAGGTCGTGTACCTTTTTACCTTTACTACACATCGAAAAATAGACATTCTGATATGCCACAATGACGCCGATATGTAGAATCTTATTATCCGTCACTAGGCGGATACAGCTATTTTGCTGCATCACTATGAATAAAGACCGTGTTTATGTAGGCAAGACAAACCTACATGCAGTTAAAGTATCTACGCATGGTGAAGTAAGCACCATGAAACAATTGGTAGATACAATAAAGCCCACCATTACGATGGGCTCTATCTACCTACTCGGTAGGAGGAGGGCAATTACCCTCATGAACCACAGCGAACTGTGGTCCTGCAGCTTTGCTGCATTCATAGCAAGGTTCGAGTGCCATGCACTCACCTCCTTTCTATTTGTTAGTTTTAGACATCACTCATGTCCCCAATATCGTACTTTTCTTCCAAAGTCTCTATTGGTTTCTTGTAATATCTATCTAGTGGGTCGCTTACATGAAAATAATTCATGAGCCACTCCGTTGCATATTCCCATATGAATCCGATAAGTAAGGTTAGTACTAAACCTCCTACGAATCCAATAGCGATTACTGCATAGATAGGGTCTGTTGGTGTCAACATATGTCACCTCCTTCCCTTATATTTCCGTTATTAATTTGGATTAACTTGTTCCAAGCTACTCCAATTTGCGCATGACAGTCTTGGCAAACAAACCTTTTCTTCTTGCGAATAGTGGGTTTGTCCTCCTTGCACTGTGTACACGTCTGGATATCCAACATAGAATATCCTCCTTTCCATTATTACCTAGTGAACGAAAGCCTAATCTTGCGGTGAATATTGAATATATATAATTCAATTAAGTGTGATACGCAGTCCCTTGTTGTTAGTCTCTTAGTTGAGTATCAATGAAGTCATTTAGATATTCATCTGTAAGAGTTCTAGTTTTAATAGTTTCCTCTATTGGATTGAATATCTTAACTTCTTTAATTTTGATACCTTTTTGATTAGCCATAATAGAGTAAGTTATTAATTGATTGAATTGTACTTGCTCATCATATTGACTTGTTCCATTGTAATTCTTAAAGTCATAAAGACTATAAGAGTTATCTTTGTTTCTGTGCAACACATCAGCAGTACCAGAATATATATGGTTTTTAATTACTGCTCCATATATCTCTGTTTCATATCTTTGGTTATGTACATCTAAGCAGTTATCATTTAACCACTTTGCACTTCTTAAACAAATTTCCAAATCAAAGCAGTTATCATTTTTATATTTATAACTTCTGCTTAATTCTCCATTTGCATAACCTCTTAACTCAATAACTTCTTTAATAGTATTAATTAAGTCATTGTTATTATGTTTCATCATTTCAATACCATAGTGAATTGTGTTACCAATAAACAAGGTATTAGGTCTAGGATTTTCCCATATAACATTTTCTTTTGTCTTACTTAATCCCAAAGTGTTAGGCATATACTTACTAACACTAGATGGGCTTAAGTGATAACCATTAATGTTAAATGGTGTATCCATTGTATTTTTATAATTAATCATATTTCCTCTCTTAATTATATTTCTAAATAATTCTTACGCATATAAGAATTAAATAAGTCTTTAAGCATATTGCAATCAGCCAAAGCATCGTGATGCTCACTAGCTCTGTATAATCCCATTTGCTTAGTCAATCGTCTAAGACTTGAATATCTACGATTATTAATATTAAATCTTTCCTCGTAAATATCTTTAGTACATATCCAATTTATATTTTTAGGTAAAGACAAATTATAGTTAGCCAAACTTTGTTCAATTAAGTTCTTATCAAACTCAACATTATGACAAACAATAGTTTTTCCATTTAGAATTTTCTCTAATTCATAAAAGTAAAAATCTAATTCCTTTTCATCTTTAACAACTTCCCAATTAAATTTATCTCCATACCAATCTTTAGTATTCCAATATTCTTTAATCGGCTTAATAGTTTTATTGTATTCATTTCCCATAAGGTCTATAAATGCAATTTGGATTAAGTCGTTCTGCAACTTCTCCCAATCTTTTGTATTTCGTTCTCCGAAATAATCTCTATCATCTTGAATTGATACACTTTCACAATCCAAAAATAATATGTTTCCATAAGTAGTCATATTTCTCCATTTCTATATTGCAAGTACTCTATAACCAAACATATACCCCATGGGGTAAAATTTGATTAACAAATACTCTTAGGCTTCGCCTTAGTACTGCGTAAAAATTTTTCTGTATTTCTGGAGCTTGAAAAGCTGTAGTTTCGTCCAACCTGCTAGTAAAATAAAGACATGGCTCGACCTACTAAATTGACCCCTGAAGTACAACTTGAGATATGTAATTGGCTTAAGTTAGGTTACTATCAAGAAGATGCCGCGATTATGGCAGGTATTTCTGCGTCTACTTATTACGAGTGGATGAAAAAAGGGGAGTTAGAAAGGGTTGCTTTAGAGGAGGGAGAAAAGGCACTGACCTTACCTGACACTTCCTTACCAGCCTCTGAGGACGGTACTCCAGAGATAGAGTTGGTTTATCCGTTTATGGAGTTTTCGGAGGCAGTAAAAAAAGCGAGAGCCGAAGCAGAGGGTGCTCATATACGAAACATAAGAAAAGCAGCCGATAATGGAGTATGGCAGGCTAGCGCTTGGTTCCTAGAGAGAAGCCATCCAAAAAAGTGGGGAAAGCGCTCCCAATTGGACTTAGTTGCAGAGAACGACGAACCAGTCCAGTTCGAGATAACATACGGAGATTAAGCCCTTGGGCTTAGTGGTATCCACATATATTTCTGTATTTTCTTGCACATCTAAGACCTACAATATCCTAAATCCTTTATATTCCCCTTTATAATCCTAGATATCGAACAAATGTTCGGGTACTGTTGCCCTATATGGATTTACATAGTGATTTAGCAGAGTTTCTTGATATTCCTACTTGGTATAAGGACGCTAATTGTAAAGGCACTAATCAAGATGATTTCTTTCCAGACCGAGGAAGTTCAACAATAAAAGCTAAAAAGATTTGTAGCGAATGCAAAGTTAAGGATTTATGCCTTGAATACGCCGTAGAACGCAAGGAAAGGTTTGGTATTTGGGGAGGTAAGTCAGAAAGAGA